>ERZ1049444.4-NODE-4-length-272544-cov-21.693433_pt1 | contig 272544 bp, 244 predicted proteins | sample MGYA00383101_ERZ1049444 | MGnify/ENA primary metagenome ERZ1049444 (study PRJEB29581, sample SAMEA5548371) | metagenome | biome: marine; feature: coastal; material: water | depth 50 m | study: Short-term variability in the microbial, nano- and picoplankton... | reverse complement strand
ACAACGCGACGCAGCGCGTGTCACTATTGCCGATTTAGAAGGTGTGCGTAATAAACTTTCTGCTGAGCGAGAGTCGCTGATGGACGAGCGTGATGCTTTCGCCCTTGCGCTTACAAAGGCGCGTGATGAAGTCGATTTGCGAATCGAAGCAGCTCGTCTTGCCGCTGCGCGACAAGACGCAATGCAGGCGCTGATCGAAGATATCAATCGCAAACTGGCCGATAGTGAGGGACGGGAAGGTGAACTGGCGGCAAAAGTTGACAACTTAGAAGGTAAGTTGACAGATGAGGAGGCCGCGCGGCTGACTGAGGCTTCAGCCGTTGCTGCACTGCGCGAACGGTTGAAAAATGCTGACGCTGAGTTAACGGCGATGACCCTTGCTCTTGAGTTGCAACGCAAGAAAGCCGAGGAGACGCTGACGATGCTCGCCGCAGCACGTAGAGTGCAAGAAGATCTTGATCTGAAATTGGCTGCCGCCTTGGTCGAGGGGCAGGACGTATCTGAAGATCTATCGAGTGCGGTAATTCGCTTAGCGGCAGTTGAGGCAGCATTGTCGGAAAAGGAACGTGAGTTGGTGTCGACCCGTTCCAATCTAGAGGGTGCGCTTATTCGCAGCGATGATTTTGCTGCGCAGTTAGCACGGGCGGTTCTGGCCTTAGAAAACGTGGAACGAGACGCTGGAGCAAAGGACAAAGAGTTGGCGTCTTTGCGAGCTGAACTAACTTCGGTAATGTTGGGATTAGAACAGGGCTCAAAAACCATTGCAGAACTGCAATTTCGACTCGCAGCATCCCAAGCAGCACTGGAAAAAACCAGGGTAGGTGCGGCTACAGAAGAGGGCCAGTTGCGTACCGATATCGAAGCACTGGAGTCACGCCTGCTTGAGGCGTTGACCGCTAAATTGGCAGCAGAGAGCAAGGCCAAGCAGGCTGAGGAAGCTGGTGACGGACTGACGAGCGCGCTCAAAAATCTTGAGGAGAGACTGGCTATTGCTGTGGCGTCTCGCCAAGCAGCTGAATCTGATGTGAATATTGCGAGGGATGAGGCTGAGGCGTTACGTGGTAGGTTGGCCGCTGTAATAGCAGACAAGCTGGCGGCACAGGCAGCGCTGAGTGAAGTTGGCATTGTTGAAAAACAACTTGCCGCGGCGCTTGCGGCAAAAAAGGCAGCAGAGGCGTCTTCAGGGAAGGCCCTAACAGCTGCCGAAGAACGCGAAGCCCTGTTGCGGACTGCGCAGAAATCACTTGCGCAGGAAGAAGCGCGCTCTGCCGAAGGACTTCGAAAGATCGAAGTTCTTAACCAACAGATCGGTGCGTTGCGGACGCAATTGTCAAGCCTACAGGCACTACTGGATGATTATAAAGAGCGGGATGCTGCTGCTGACGTTCAGCTGGAGGCATTGGGAAGCGAACTAAACATGGCCCTTGCCAGGGCTGCGGCCGAAGAACGCCGCCGGCGACAACTTGAAGCTGCCGAACGCGAGCGTCTTGAACTAGAGAATGCCCAGTTGGCAGAACAAACCAAGGATCTCTCGCAGTATAGGTCGGAGTTTTTTGGTCGATTACGACAGGTTTTAGGAACCCAGGAGGGGGTGAGAATTGTTGGTGATCGTTTCGTCTTTGCTTCAGAGGTACTTTTCCCGCCTGGCGACGCTGAATTATCTGTCGCTGGTGAAGCAGAAATTGCTTTAGTTGCATCAATTTTGCAAAGCGTTGCGGGGGAAATTCCTGAGGAGATTGATTGGATCGTCCGGGTGGATGGGCACACTGACAACACACCCATCCGCAGTGAATTATACGCTGATAACTGGGAGCTAAGCCAAGCGCGAGCCTTGTCTGTTGTGCGTTATATGATTGAGGGCCTAGGTGTGCCTCCTCAACGCTTATCAGCAAACGGGTTTGGGGAATACCAGCCTGTTGATCCCGCGAATTCTGCAGAGGCCCGCGCCCGCAATAGGCGCATTGAATTGAAGTTTACTGAGCGTTGAACTTGATTGCTGGTTTATCGAATTGTCAAGTTCGCGATTTTCTGGCTAAGAACTACGTCGCCTCGGGTCAGCGTCGCAACTCCTGAGTATTGTCCAGATTTCCAACCTGCGTTTGGGATGCGCTTTCCAGCCGCTCGAAAATATTGAGCTTGGCGTTCTTCCAGTGAAACCGAATAGTCCATTAGATCTCCATTGGGACCTTTGATTGTAAAAGAAATTTGATCCCCGGGGCGGCTGCCATACCCGTAAGCAAACAGGACAAGCGCTTTCGCATTGTTTGGCATTTCCGTTTGCGAGGCAGTGCCAGCTTTAATGGCTGCAAAGTCTGGCATGGCAGGAGCGAACGCTACATCGATTAAACCGCCCGGAACGTAAGGGATTGGGTCGGCCCACAGTGCGGCTTGGGTGTCGCCACAATTAGCATTTGGGTTTGGCTGAAATGGATCCACAACGATATCATTTTGGCGAAGTGACATATGCAAATGTGGAAACTGTGTTTTACCACTTAGCCCAATTTGACCTATTAGGTCACCTGCCTTAAGCCTTTGCCCCTTAGCAACGTTCACACTTCCGTTTTTCAAATGGCAATATTGTGTGACCCAACCATCACCATGATCAATTACAACACCGTTGCCGCATTCGCGACCTTCAATCTCCTTGAAGTTTTTTGGGGTGGCAATCTGATCTCTCATGCCAATGCGGGTGCCAGTTACAACACCGCCCGCGGCGGCCAAAACGTCGACGCCAATCTCCATGCTCCGCAGAGTTGGTAGGGCGAAATCAGTTCCCTTGTGGCCGTCATAACTCAGCGCTCCACATCCAATATCAGTTTGCCCCGATGTGGGATCTCGGTCGACATAATTTTGGATAAAGCAAGTGTTGCCGATAACACAATCGACCGGTTTAAATAAAGTCGGTGCGGAAAGAGCAGGAATTGCTGCGTGTATACCGACCAAAAAGCCAATAAGGGTGCCGCGCATCACTCAGCAGTGAGCAATGGCGGCTTATTACCTGTGATGCGAGGGCGCTCTGGACCGGATATATCTAGTACAAGCTCACCATCTTTGACCTTCACCTTAACTAAACCGCCTTTCGTAAGTTTGCCAAACAGAAGTTCTTCGGCAAGCGGCTTTTTAATGTATTCTTGAATCGTGCGCCCAAGTGGTCGCGCACCCATTTTTTCGTCATACCCTCTGTCTGCCAACCATTCAGCAGCTTTACGGGTGAGTTCGATAGACACATCTCGATCTAGTAGTTGCGCTTCAAGCTGGAGAACAAACTTTTCTACCACCTGTAAGATGACATCCTTGGGCAGGGGTGAGAAGGAGATTACAGCATCTAGTCTGTTGCGAAATTCTGGAGTAAAAATACGCTCGATGGCTGCAGTGTCCTCGCCTTCGCGCCGGTCGCGACCAAACCCAATAGCAGCCTTGGCCTGCTCCGACGCCCCCGCGTTGGAGGTCATGATAAGCACGACGTTGCGAAATGATACGGTACGCCCATTGTGATCTGTTAGTTCGCCGTGATCCATTACTTGCAGCAGGATATTGTAAACGTCTGGGTGCGCTTTCTCGATTTCATCGAGCAACAGCACGCAATGTGGATGTTGGTCAACACCATCTGTGAGCAAACCCCCTTGATCGAAGCCTACATAGCCAGGTGGCGCACCGATGAGGCGCGATACGGCATGTTTTTCCATGTACTCAGACATATCAAAACGCAAAAGTTCAACCCCAAGAGTGTCTGCCAACTGCTTTGCAACTTCAGTTTTTCCGACACCGGTCGGGCCTGCGAAAAGATAGTTTCCAATCGGCTTCTCGGGTTCTCGCAGACCTGCACGGGCTAACTTGATCGCGGACGACAAGGCATCAATTGCGGCCTCCTGGCCAAATACAACACGCTTCAGCGACCTTTCTAAATCTTTGAGCACTTCCGCGTCGTTCTTCGAAACACTTTTGGGGGGAATTCTGGCAATTTTTGCTATAACGTTCTCAATTTCTTTCACGCTGATCGTTTTGCGTCGCTTAGAGGCAGCCACAAGATGCTGCGCCGCGCCAGCTTCGTCTATGACGTCGATTGCTTTGTCTGGCAGCTTCCGGTCATTTATGTATCGAGCGGAAAGTTCAACAGCTGTTTTAATTGCATCCGCTGTGTATCTTACGGAATGATGTTCCTCAAAATACTCTTTCAAACCACGAAGGATTTTTATTGTATCCTCCACGGTTGGCTCGTTGATATCAATTTTTTGAAAACGACGACTTAATGCACGATCCTTCTCGAAGTGCTGACGGAATTCTTTGTAAGTGGTGGATCCCATTGTACGCAACTTGCCGCCTTGCAAAGCGGGCTTTAGCAAGTTTGAGGCATCCATTGCCCCACCAGATGTTGCTCCCGCTCCGATAACGGTGTGAATCTCGTCAATGAAGAGCACTGCATCCGGGTGATTCTCTAGCTCGGTAACCACTGCTTTCAACCGCTCTTCAAAATCCCCACGGTAGCGGGTGCCAGCCAAAAGCGCGCCCATGTCAAGCGAGTAAATAGTTGTGTGGGACAAGACTTCTGGTGTTTCGCCTTGCACAACTTTACGGGCTAACCCCTCCGCGATAGCAGTTTTGCCAACGCCGGGATCTCCTACCAGCAGTGGGTTATTTTTGCGACGGCGGCACAACACTTGAATGCACCGTTCAACCTCATGCCCCCTGCCAATAAGTGGATCAACATCACCTTTCGAGGCTTTTACGTTGAGATCGACACAGTATTTTGCGAGCGCACTTTCGTTTTTTTCATCTTCGACGTGAGTGCCGGAACTATCCTCGCTTTCGTCCGGTGCACCAGATATGGACCTGGCTTCGCCAAAGGCAGGGTCTTTCGCGACCCCATGTGCAATGTAGTTCACTGCGTCATAGCGGGTCATGTCTTGCTCTTGAAGGAAGTAAGCCGCATTCGATTCTCGTTCCGCGAAGATGGCAACCAATACGTTTGCGCCGGTGACTTCGGTGCGGCCTGACGACTGCACATGTATGGCTGCGCGCTGAATCACACGCTGAAATGCCGCTGTTGGAACGGCCTCTGATCCTTCGATGTCTGTCACTAGGTTCGACAGGTCGTCTTCGATGAACTCAGTTAACGCCGTGCGCAATTCGTCTACATTGACGCTGCAGGCCTGCATGACGCGCAATGCGTCAGGTTCATCGAGTAAAGAAAGGAGAAGATGTTCCAGTGTCGCGAACTCATGCTGCCGTTGATTGGCTTGCGCTAACGCGGCGTGGATCGCCTGTTCAAGTGTATTCGAGAATGAAGGCACTGCTCGTGCTCCCTCTGCTTTTGTGTCATTGCAAGAATGCTCTTGTTCTCGCGTTTGCTCCAGTACTTCTAAAGTTTGGTCGTTCTGTCGCTGTCTTCAAGGACTTTCTGCATTTTTCCGCTCACATTTAACGTGATCGACTGCGTGAGCTGTTAAAACTGGCCTGTAAACTTGTTAAATTTCGAATTACGATGCTTTTTGCCGCACTGATGATGGATTTTTAGCTCCAATCAATTTCTCGATGCCTCAAAAATCGTCTTTGCGTTTGCGGATTTCAGAAAAAATAGCCGCGGGATCTGCACCCTCCATGCCTAATAAGCGTTGTATAGCTGGGTCGTGGCCGCGCAAAAATGGATTGGTTGACAGTTCCTCCGCTAGGGTTGACGGCACAGTTGGTGTTCCGGCTGCGACGGCTTTTGCGACTGATTGAAGCCGATCTTTGAGTGCTGCATTATCGGGGTCAATCGTAGATGCAAATCGGCCGTTGGCTGCGGTGTATTCGTGGCCAGAGCAGACTATTGTATCAGCAGGCAAGGAGGCAAGTTTGGACAGACTGTCCCACATCATTTCGGGTGTGCCTTCAAATAGCCGGCCACAGCCCAGCGCCATGAGGCTGTCTGCGGTGAAAACTGCGCCTGTATCTGGAAAATAAAACGCTATATGACCAACCGTATGGCCGTCCACTTCAATGACTCGTATTTCCTCAGAGCCGAAATTAACGGTGTCACCTTCAGTGACAGAAATATCTAGCGCAGGAAGACGCCCGGCGTCTTTGGCGGCACCGACGGTTTTTGCCGTCGGATGCGCCGTTAGAATAGTAGGAAGGCCGTCCACATGATCCCAGTGATGATGGGTGATCAGAACGTAACTCAAACGCCAACCTCTTGCAGAGAGTGCTGCATTGATAGGTTCGGCTTCGGGGGCATCAACCAACGCTGTTTCGCCGGTAGCGGCGTCATGCACCAGAAATGCGTAGTTGTCGGATAAGCAAGGGATAGTGACAATCTCAAGGGGCATGGAAATTCGCCTGTTCGCTGTTATGTTGTTTTGAGTTTTGCCGATCATGGGACCATGTGCAATGCACATCGATGTACAGGACCTCAGGAATTTTTATTACCGCAGCGCGTTGGGGCGTGCGGCGCAAAAGGCAGTGCGCGATGAAATGTTGGAACTGTGGCCGGAGGCTGTCGGGCTTACCATAGCGGGGTTCGGTTTTGCCGTGCCATTGCTCCGTCCGTTCTTGGTCGATGCTCGTCGGGTGATAGGGCTTATGCCAGCGCCGCAAGGGGTCATGCCTTGGCCACCCGGAATGAAAAATGTATCGGTCCTTTGCGAGGAAACTTTTTGGCCTCTGGAAACAGGGCATGTTGACAGATTGATCGTTATGCATGGCCTAGAGACAAGCGAACGCCCAACGGATGTTTTGAAAGAGGCATATCGGGTCTTGGGTCCTGGCGGGCGGGCTATCTTCGTGGTGCCGCACCGATCAGGTCTTTGGTCGCGAAGCGATAAGACACCGTTTGGCCACGGCCGGCCATTTTCCGCGGGGCAGTTGGAGACGCAACTACGCCAGCACGGCTTCATGCCTGAGAGGCATCGGGCGACTTTGTATCAGCCTCCATCGCACAGGCGGTTTTGGCGCAAGTCGGGCCCAGTATTGGAAGGTCTTGGTAAGGCGATTTCGCCAGTTCTTGCTGGTGGCGTCCTCATTGTTGAAGCAAGCAAGCGGGTACATGCACCGAAAGGGCCTGGATTACGGGAAGTGGTCAAAAAACCCCTCGGCGTGTTGGTGCCCAAACCTGGGGCAGCGCCGGTGTGAAGTCGCATGAATTGTGGTAACAGGTTTTCGCTGTTTCATGCACCATACTACTGTCGTTCTGGTGCACAGACGAAACAAGTTTAATTGCCGATCTCCACATCCAACTAAAAATTGGACTGAGGAAACCGTCAACATATGGGTTAGTGATGTTGGCCAAACTTGGTTGCTTTACGTTTTGCACCCACAAACCAAGTACTGTTAAAGACACAAGCGTTTACTCTGTGATTTTTTCGCATGCGCTCCAGAAGCTGCGCGTCGCTCATCCGCACAAAGTCGGAATGTACCTTAAACTCATCCAGTTCTTCGAATGAGATCTGATCGTTGTTTTCAGCAAGCTTTTAACGTGCGTCATCAGCAAACTTATTTTCAGCATGGACGGTCTGTTGCATGATGGAGAATTCGTTACGAAGATCCGCCTTGGTCCTCTTCATGTCTTTCGTTAGCTGGCCCACTTCTGTCGACGCATCCTTGATTCCGTCAGATTAAGTCTGGATTTGCTTTTAGAGGAAATGAAACCCCTCCGGTTTGAACCACGCACCGCCACCAAAACTCTGGTCCGTCTGCTTTGCGGAATTCTGAAATGAAGTGGCGGAAGCCGAGTGGATTTCACCCGAAAGGCCTACCAGTTCACCACGGTGAAATTCACCATCACGCCCTTGTCCTTTTTCTCGAATTCGCGCGGGTCTGCCCATACTTTGATCGAAAACTTTGCTTTGGTGTCGAGCTTTGAATTCACCACCCACTGGGTGATCGGTATCGTCAAAGACGGGACACCCGACCCCGGTGGTTTCGGCTTCCATTTGGGTTTGACCTTAGACAATGGTTTTGGACCGGAGGGATTTTTCTTATTTTTAGCTAACGCTTCTTTCAGCTTTTCGGCAAAGAATTGCACGACGGTCTTGTCGATCGAGCGAATTTCTTTTTCGCAGGCCTTTACGATTGCTTTTTCGAGTTTTCCATTTTCGTCGATGGGTTGCACTGCCTTGCCGACTTTTTGCGCAACCTTCTTGCAGGCAACTTCCATTTTCTTTTTGGCTGCTGCGGGGATCAAATCGGTCATTTGAATATCCTTTCTGCGAAAATGTTTGCTACTCGTATTCTATACAGTCGTTCCCCAAGTAAGATGTCTTCTCTTTCATGCTAACACAGGTTCGCTTGGCAATGTAGATTTTCGAGCGCGCCATGCCATTGCGTGGGCATGTGACGCGCGAACTGAGCATTATTTTTGGTCTTGGTGGCGGGTTTGATGCGGGTTTTGTTGATTTTTGTATTCTCGATTAAGAACGATATATTCAAATCCTGTTGAAGGTATTCAGAATGTTACATTTTGCTTTAAGGTATCGCTTCGCTACTATGTAAAATCCAGAGGATGCGAAGAAAGGCTAATGCCGATGGATAAGCCTAAATCGTTGGGATCAGCGCACTCGTGTTTGGGTTTATGAATTTAAAATCTTAGACCTCGGTCGTACGGCAAAACGTTGCTCGCAACCGAGTACAGGCAATGCGAAGTTTCGTGAGAATTTCTCTGAGCGGTGTTTTTAAAAACACGAGAAATGTTAGGAGACACCTGTTTTGAGACAAACTGAGACAAAAACAAAGAGATAAATTTTACAGAAAATAAAGCAACAGCTCAAATTTTTTTCGATGGCCGCCGCCAGTTCAGGTTTGGTCTCTTATCAAGTGTAATTTTAAACAGTTGACGAGCGCTTTTGTCGGTTTGATACCCCACGCCCCTGATCTTTTAAGTCATTTCAAGGTCATGGTCCATTTACAGGGATCATGATCGGGAATCGTTTTGCATGCGATTTTGTCATTTTTTTTGGCTCTGTCCGCAGGCAAAGGGTCGCACCTTTGGTAAAGCCATAAAAAAAAGAGACTCTAGGTGTGCGCCAATAATCTAAACCATGTTGCGAGGTGCGCACACCTCTGCTACACCCGCCTCGAATTTGACCGGCCTGTTCCAGATTGGTCCATGCAATTCCTCGAACCAGCGCGTACTACGGTACGTCACCGAGGCCAAAAAAGCGGAAGGGTAACAGTGTCCGAACCAGCTTCGATTTCCACAGGTATCGCTCAGCGATACGCGACAGCGATATTTGAGCTTTCGCTCGAGGATAAATCACTTGGCGAATTAGAAAGCGGCATCGACGACCTAAGTGATGCACTCAATGGCAGCGCAGACCTGCGAGACCTTATTACATCGCCGTTGGTGAGCCGCGATGCCCAAGGCCGTTCGATTGCCAAAATTGCGGAGAAAATGGAACTCATTCCAGTTCTGCAGAAAACGCTTGCCTTGATGGCTGAGAAGCGCCGCCTTTTCGTTCTACCCCAGCTAATTGAACAATTGCATACAAAGATAGCTGATCACAAAGGGGAAGTTACGGCGGAAGTTGTAACAGTCAAACCACTGACAAAAACCCAAATTGAGAAGCTTTCTAAATCTCTAGCAGCACGCGTTGGAAAATCTGTCAAAATAAATGCGACCGTTGATGACACTCTCGTTGGCGGTCTTGTAGTTAAAGTGGGCTCGAAGATGATCGACACGTCGATTCGTTCCAAGCTTGCTTCCCTCCAGAATGAAATGAAAGAGGTCGGATAATGGGCATTCAAGCAGCCGAAATTTCAGCGATCCTTAAGGACCAAATAAAAAACTTTGGCCAAGAAGCCGAAGTGGCCGAAGTTGGCCGTGTACTTTCCGTCGGCGATGGGATTGCTCGGGTCTACGGCTTAGACAACGTGCAAGCCGGTGAAATGGTCGAGTTTCCCGGCGGTATAATGGGAATGGCGCTGAACTTGGAAAGCGACAACGTCGGCGTCGTTATATTCGGATCAGACCGCGATATTAAAGAAGGTGATACGGTTAAGCGTACCAACTCGATCGTTGACGTACCGATCGGTAATGGCCTTTTGGGTCGTGTGGTAGACGGTTTGGGAAATCCGATTGATGGCAAAGGTCCAATTGAGGCCGCTGACCGTGGAATTGCAGACGTCAAAGCGCCTGGCATTATCCCCCGTAAATCAGTTCACGAACCAATGGCAACTGGACTGAAATCCGTTGACGCGATGATCCCGATTGGGCGTGGCCAGCGCGAACTGATAATCGGTGACCGCCAAACCGGTAAAACGGCTGTGGCACTCGATGCGATCCTGAACCAAAAGTCGTACAATGAAGCCGCGGGCGACGACGAAAGTAAAAAACTGTATTGTGTGTATGTAGCAATAGGTCAAAAGCGGTCGACCGTCGCCCAACTTGTCAAAAAGTTGGAAGAAACTGGCGCAATCGAGTACTCAATAGTTGTAGCCGCGACTGCCTCAGAGCCCGCGCCGATGCAGTTTTTGGCGCCGTATGCTGCTACAGCAATGGCTGAATTTTTCCGTGATAATGGGCGTCACGCGCTCATCATTTATGACGATTTATCAAAACAAGCGGTTTCCTACAGGCAAATGTCACTCTTGCTGAGACGCCCGCCTGGTCGTGAAGCGTATCCTGGCGATGTTTTCTATCTGCATTCCCGTCTACTGGAACGGTCTGCAAAACTGAACGAGGACTTTGGAGCCGGCTCGTTAACGGCCTTGCCCGTGATTGAAACGCAAGGCGGTGACGTATCTGCGTTTATTCCGACTAACGTTATCTCGATTACCGACGGTCAAATCTTTTTGGAAACTGAACTGTTTTACCAAGGGATTCGCCCAGCCGTGAATACAGGTCTGTCGGTGTCACGTGTGGGATCCTCGGCCCAGACATCGGCAATGTCTTCGGTTGCCGGCCCGGTTAAATTGTCTCTTGCTCAGTACCGTGAAATGGCCGCTTTCGCACAATTTGGGTCTGACCTTGATGCCGCAACACAGCAACTGCTGAACCGTGGTGCTCGTCTGACCGAACTAATGAAGCAAGCGCAATACTCCCCGTTAACAAACTCGGAAATTGTATGTGTCATCTTTGCGGGTGTGAACGGCTACCTTGACAAAATTGAAGTTTCAGAAGTTGGACGCTTCGAGCACGGCCTTTTACAGCACCTGCGCGGCAAACATGCTGCGTTACTCCAGTGGATCACTGATGACGACCCTAAAATTAAGGGCGAAGCAGCCGACAAAGTGAAAGCAGCACTCGACGAATACGCAGCTGATTTCGCGTAAGGGGTTCTGACAGATGCCAAATCTAAAGGATCTCAAAAATAGGATCGAGAGTGTCAAAAACACTCGAAAGATCACAAAAGCCATGCAAATGGTAGCGGCGGCGAAACTTCGCCGCGCGCAGGAAGCTGCAGAGCAGTCCCGCCCGTACACCGAGCGGTTTAACGCCGTAATGGGTGGACTAGCGGCGTCAGCAGGTGGCTCGGAGTCGGCGCCAAAATTACTTATTGGTACCGGTAAGGATAACGTGCACTTGTTGGTTATCATGACGGCTGAGCGTGGTCTTTGCGGAGGCTTTAATTCCAACATCGCTAAATTGGGCCGCGCGCGAGCGCAGGAATTACAGGCGCAGGGAAAAACAGTAAAAATCTTTACTGTGGGCAAAAAAGGCAGAGATAGCATCAAGCGGGACCTTGGAGAGTTTTTTATTGGTCACGTGGACCTCACTGACGTGAAGAAAGTCGGTTATGATGATGCGCAAAAAATTGCGTCGGATCTGCTAACGCGATTTGATGATGAAGGCTTCGATGTTTGTACGATCTTTTATTCGAAGTTTGTAAATGTCGTGACACAAATTCCAACAGCGCAGCAGATCATTCCGGCGTCGTTCGAAGCAGCCGAAGACGCTGGTGATGGCACCCTGTATGACTACGAGCCAAGTGAAGAGGCAATTTTGGCGGATTTGTTGCCGCGCGGCGTTGCAACACAAATCTTTGCTGCCCTACTAGAAAACGGTGCCTCAGAACAAGGGTCGCGGATGTCGGCAATGGACAATGCGACACGCAACGCTGGTGACATGATCGACAAACTGACAATTCAGTACAATCGCTCGAGACAGGCTGTGATTACCAACGAGCTTATTGAAATTATTTCGGGCGCTGAAGCGCTCTAAGAACTGGAGACGAAACATGGCAAACGCAAAAGGCAAAGTGACTGCTGTCATCGGTGCCGTCGTGGACGTGCAGTTTGAGGACGCTCTGCCAGAAATCCTCAATGCACTGACCACTAGCAACAATGGCAAAAACTTGGTTCTGGAAGTTGCCCAGCACCTCGGTGAGAATACGGTCCGAACCATCGCGATGGACGCGACCGAGGGACTTGTTCGAGGACAAGAGGTTATAGACACTGGCAAACCAATCGCGGTCCCAGTTGGAACGGGCACGTTGGGCCGGATTTTGAACGTAACAGGTGATCCAGTTGATGAGAAAGGGCCTGTTAAATCGACTGATAGCCGCCCGATCCATGGCGATGCGCCAGCGTTCAAGGAACAGTCAACAGCTACAGAGATCCTGACTACAGGTATTAAAGTGATCGATTTGCTGGCCCCTTACACCAAAGGTGGTAAGATTGGGCTGTTTGGCGGTGCCGGTGTGGGCAAAACCGTCTTGATCATGGAACTGATCAATAACATTGCAAAAGTGCATTCGGGTGTTTCAGTGTTTGCTGGCGTCGGGGAACGGACCCGCGAAGGTAACGACCTCTACCATGAAATGATTGAATCAGGCGTTATTGTTCCTGACAACCTTGAAGAGTCTAAAATTGCGCTGGTTTATGGCCAGATGAATGAACCTCCCGGTGCGCGGATGCGTGTTGCGCTTTCTGGTCTAACCTTGGCGGAGCAGTTTCGTGATGAGACTGGCGCAGATGTCCTCTTCTTCGTGGATAACATCTTCCGTTTTACACAGGCTGGGTCTGAAGTTTCGGCACTCCTCGGTCGTATCCCGTCGGCAGTGGGCTACCAGCCTACTCTGGCCACCGATATGGGCGCTATGCAAGAACGAATTACTTCGACTAAATCTGGTTCGATTACGTCTGTACAAGCTGTTTATGTGCCCGCAGACGACCTGACCGACCCCGCACCAGCGACATCCTTTGCGCACTTAGATGCGACGACAGTTCTGGATCGCGCTATTTCGGAAAAGGGCATTTATCCTGCGGTAGATCCACTGGGTTCGACTTCGCGGCTACTGGACCCATTGATTATTGGCGAGGAACACTACACCGTAGCCTCGGATGTCCAGCAGATACTGCAACGTTACAAGTCACTTCAGGACATCATCGCCATTCTTGGAATGGACGAACTATCTGAAGAGGACAAATTAGCCGTGGCCCGTGCGCGGAAAATTGAGCGTTTCTTGTCGCAGCCATTTGATGTTGCGAAAGTATTTACTGGATCCGATGGCGTTCAGGTTCCGCTCGAAGACACAATTGCTTCGTTCAAAGCTGTTGTAGCTGGCGAGTATGATCATCTTCCGGAAGCTGCTTTTTACATGGTTGGTGGAATAGACGAGGTGATCGCTAAAGCCGAAAAGATGGCTGCTGAAGCGGCCTAGGGAGGTCCAAAATGGCAAATACGATGCAATTTGACTTAGTTAGCCCTGAGCGGCGCCTTGCTTCACTTGAAGTGACTTCCGTGCAGATACCGGGAGCTGATGGTGATATGACAGCTATGCCGGGGCACGCAGCTGTCCTAACCTCGCTGCGCCCAGGCGTAGTCAAAGTTCATTCCACCGAAGGTGAGAAGGACTTTGTAGTGACGCGTGGTTTTGCGGAAGTCTCGGCAGAGGCAATTTCGGTGATTGCTGAGCATGCGCACGTAGGCTCGGAAGTAACTAAATCTGACCTTGAGGACGTCCTTGTCACTGCTCGCAAGGCAGTCGGTGAAGCTTCCAGCGAGCACAAAGATGCTGCGGAAAAGTTTGTGGCTGATTTAGTTCATCTGATGGATGATATGGACTAATCGGCCGCAAACAGTGCTGAAGAAACCCCGACAAAAACGGGGTTTTTTCGTGAAATAACTGAACATGGAACTATCAGCTTATCTTCATAAACTTGTAATCTGTTTTCAAGTATTTTGGTTCTCTATCGGTAAAATAAATAAAGCTTAAGCTGCACTTAGGCAGCATTTTTCGCTTGTGCGAGGTTTTGAGCTTGAATTAGCTTGTCACGACAATGAAAAAGCTACGCAATCATTTTATCGGCGTCGACAGTGGTGACGTAACACTCTTCTCTGAGTTTGAGGAGGACGGAGAAATGTGGACCGGTGACGGACCACGAGAGCGTCGTAAGAGCATTCGATTTACTGATAAGTTCCGTTTGCCACCGACAGTACACGTGGGGCTATCATTATGGGATATGGATTGTGAACACAATTTTCGGTCGGAAGTTATGGCGGAAGATGTATTTAACCTCGGTTTTCATTTAGTGTTTCGCACATGGGGTGACAGCAGAGTTGCGCGAGTGCGGATGTCTTGGATTGCGATTGGTGAATTGGCATTTGCGGACGATTGGCGCGTCGATCCGGGGTGAAGACGAACAGCCGATGCAATTGCCACAGACTCTCCTGATATACCTCACGAAACGATTTTAAACTTTACGCCGTCAGCTTGACGCTGAAATTAAAAATGCGCAGCTTCGCTGCCGGTGCTTTAACCCTTGAACAATCCTTCGTAAGACGGTTCAAGAGTTTCCGTTTCAAACAGAGAAGAAACACTTGTTCCAGCAGAAATATTCATGATCGCCTGCGCAAACATTGGTGCCGTGGGTACGATGCGAATATTAGAGGCGTCTAAAACTGGTTGTGTGGGTTCGATCGAGTCGGTTATCACCAGCGATTTCATAACGGATTTTGTTATCCGGCTGACAGCCGGCCCAGACAAAACACCATGCGAAATGTATGCATGAACTTCGGTGGCACCATGTTCAAGGATCACTTCGGCGGCTTTGCAAAGCGTTCCGGCTGTGTCGCAGATATCATCAACCACAATGCATTTTTTGCCTTCAACATTTCCGATCACAATCATCTCAGCGATTTCGCCAGGTTTTTCGCGGCGCTTGTCGACGATGGCCAGCGGGGCGTTAATGCGCTTAGCCAATTCACGGGCCCGAGCCACACCACCTACATCTGGTGAAATAATCATTACATCTTTGAGCTCATCCTTAAACTGGGTAAGGATATCAAGTGCGAAGATTGGCGACGCGTACAGATTGTCCACAGGAATGTCGAAAAATCCTTGTATTTGCGCAGCATGCAAATCCATGGTCAAAACCCGTTCGATACCGGCTTCGACTAACATATTGGCAACCAGCTTAGCGGAAATTGGTGTCCGAGCTTTAGTACGTCTATCCTGACGGGCGTAGCCAAAATATGGGATCACGGCTGTAATTCGGCTCGCGGAAGACCGGCGTAGCGCGTCAGACATTATGAGGAGTTCCATCAAGTTGTCGTTAGCTGGACGGGAGGTCGACTGAATGATGAACATGTCCTCTCCGCGGACATTCTCAAAGACTTCAACAAAAATTTCAGCGTCGTTAAACAGTTCGACACGCGCATCAACTAGGCCGACGGGTTGTCCACGATGCATTGACATGCGTCGTGCTATGGCGCTGGCCAACGGCTTGTTAGAATTGCCGGTGATCATTTTAGGTTCAAGACGGTTTGGCATTGGCAGAGTCCTTAGGATGTCGCAGATGACAGATTCGCGAAGGTGCCATTCGCTTACCATGTGCTCAGGGTAGCGCAAAGCGGTGCTGTGTACGTGAGTGTGTGTTGGCACACATCACTTACTATTTTGCAACGATTTCACCGTTTTCCTTCTCAGCGGGTGAGGAGCTTGAGAAAATCACTGCAAGTCACGGTTCCACAATCACACACAGACCGTTGAATTTACTGGGGCTGGCTGCAAGGGCTGGAGGTATATTGCGTAAGGACAGATATCCAAGAGGGCAGCAATATCGGCTACGAGAGTTGTCTTAACAGCCAGTATAATCGGCATGCTGATTAACCTTCATTGGGCGCAAAGGGGGACAAATATAGTGCCGCCTTTCAACGCCTTTATTGCAGCGCAAAATGAAGAATGGAGAAATATTAGTGCTCCGGGTAATTTCGTACTTTGAAATCTTTGGGGGGAAGAAAAGAACTTTTAAGATGATAACTTGATTTTGAACTGCCTAAGTGCGGTCCGCTGCTTGCAATCGATGGCCTGCCATAAATGGCTGAGGTCTAATTTGAAAATATTGAGGTCGCTGTTGTGAGTGATGCATTCGGTGCATCGTTTTACACCACGGATGAGCGAGCAAGGTTTTGAGGTCTAAGTTGGCTGGATGAGGTCAGTGCGCTTCCGGTGTGGCATCTGCAACGCTACGAAATGCGGATAGTTCCATGCATTGGAGCCAAAATTATTCATTCGATAAGCTAAGTTATCGTTCACTAAAATCGTCTGAAAACTTCGTGCATTGGTATCAGAAAGCTGTCTCATATATTTCGTTTTCTGGATGTTGACTGAAAGCAAAATCAGAGCAAAAAGTTTGATATGAGTTTGATGCATGCTTGCGTGCGTGCGACAGGTTTTTGGGCAACGTTTCTCCAATCCTGATGGTGCAGCAGTAGAGTAAAGCGTGATATTTCGAGCCCCAGTGCGGTTTGACAACTCCCGCTGTACCTCAGCCTGAAAAAGGTACAACAGGCACCCTGTTACAGTTTCTATTTATTGGTTCGACAAGCTCTGAGCATAGCCGCTGTCAAAACAAACTTTTTGTGTACTCCCCCCATTACGTCGCACAAAAGAAACAAAAAACTCGGGTTTAGTAACCATTTTCCACAACGCCAAGGAAACAAAACTCTTAAACTTGGTAACAAATTTGTAGTGGTTCATATGTTGCCGCTAAATATGTTTTGCGCTGTAGCATTCTACATGACAGTCCCACGGGATGCGCAAAACAGTCCGTCAAAGTAACGGCCAGCGGAATTTAAATCATGACGTCAAACAAGCCGCCTAAATACAGGGTTTTAGCAGGTCAACTCACACTCACTTCAATCATAAACGCGCTTTTTGAGAAAGAAATAATTTCAGGCTCAATTAAGCCATCGATCTTGCTGAGTTATGTCAGGCCCGATGGCGATCCTAATGATGGTGATGTTCCGTCGAACGAGGGACTAGATCACCCAACAGATGAAGTTCCTGCGGTCGTTTCATAGGATGACGAATCGTCAAATAACATGGTTTGACGTGGCAGTCGTTGAACCTGTTGGCGGATTGAGCAGGGTCACGCGATCGTACGACCAAATTTCGATCGTCAGAGACGCGCGCGATAACGACGTTTTCAATGGTAGTCGGTTAGGCCAGTTGTTTGATGTGCCTTTCAGGTTATGTTTCATCACAGGTCACGGTTGGTCTTCCTGAAGTGTGATGCCGCCTTTGCCACCGTCAACGCCAGTAATTTCGTTAAATTATTGAACGCAGATATTCGAACAAGACTGCAGATGTTGGAGCAATGCGTAAGCTGATCCAACACACAAAAGAGCTTTCTGACTTGAAGGTGGATTGAATCCTTGTGGATATCGCATCTGGATCAGTAGAAAATTTGGTTTGACTTACGTTGGAGCGAAAGACCCTTCCCTTGCCCAACTCACCAGACCGAACGACTTTCGCAACGGAATAAGCCTCAAGTCATTATTGTCGAGACCAGGATTAAGTGGCGCTATCACCTATGAAACTGCCATTCAAATTTTCGCTCAATGGCATGTGTGAGAGATATTGCGTTTAGTTTAACCATTTCGTGGTCAAAATAATCGTTGACCAGTTAAGGCTTTAATACTAATAAAATGAAACGACATTTTGTCTAGCGAAACGCAAGAATTAGAAAGGCTGGGTCACTCCTGTTTGGGACCCGCACGTCAACCAACAGTTAGGGAGGAGCCTGACACGATGAAAAATAACGTAAAATTGACGCTCACCACCGGTTTTATAGCCGGTAGTCTGGCCATTGCTGCGCCAGTCTATGCCGAAGGCGAGGTGGTATTTGCGTCCTGGGGTGGATCATTTCAAGATGCATTGCGCTCAGCAATGCTAGACCCAGCCGCCAGCACATTAGGCGTTACAGTCAAGGAAGATACGACCAATGGTATTCAGGATGTGCGCGCACAGATCACAGCGGGCGCCGTCGCCTGGGATGTGACCGAGCAGGATTTGCCTTCGTGTGAAACTCTCAGCCGCGAAGGCAGCCTTGAGCCGATCGATTATTCGATTGTAGACACAACGGGTATCCCCAAAGAGTTGATCCATGAAAACTACATTGGCTTCATCAACTTTACCAAGGTGATTGCTTATCGCAAGGATGCCTTTGGCGACAATGGTCCGTCCAACTGGGCAGAGTTCTGGGATCTGGATAACTTCCCCGGCAAGCGCGGGATGCATGGCAAGGTGAACTACAATCTTGAGGCTGCCCTTATGGCTGACGGCGTGCCTATGTCAGACGTCTACAACGCGCTAGCCACGGACGCGGGAAAGGCTCGTGCTTGGGAAAAATTGGGAGAAATTGCACCCGAAGTTACCGTTTGGTATCGTGGTGGCTCTCAATCCGCACAATTACTACGCGATGGTGAGGTCGACGTGATCCACATGGGTCATAACCGTGTGGAAAGTGTGATTGCGTCCGGCGTTGATGTCGCCTACGCATTTGATGGTGGCACTATGGACATCGACTGTTTGCTTGTTCCTAAAGGTGCGCCAAACGTTGAGAACGCGATGCGCCTGATCAATGAATTGCTCACTGCGGAAGCACAGGCACGGTTGGCCGTCACGATGCCACTTGGCCCGGTGAACGCTGGAGCGTTTGACACTGGCATTATCTCTGGGGAGATGGCGGTCAAGGTTAACACCCATCCGGATAACTACGGCAAGCAACTTTTGGTTGATCCAAACTTTTACATCGGCCAGCTGGGTGAGTTGACTGAAGAGTTTGACACGTTGATCCAACAGTAATCCAACTGGGCGCTGTGCTTTCTGCGCTGCGCCCATTTTCATCAAGTAAGGAACACGTATGTCATCTGCCGCTCAATCCCTTCCTATCAACATATCCGGCCTCAATAAGGCCTACGGATTGATCAAAGCGCTTGATGATGTATCGCTGAATATTGCTGCGGGCGAATTCCTGACCCTGCTTGGGCCGTCTGGCTCGGGCAAAACGACGCTTTTGATGGCATTGGCTGGTTTTGTGCGCCCTGACGGTGGGTCTATCCAGTTTGGTGGTAGCGAAATGATTGCGACACCTCCGCACAAACGAGGGCTGGGTATGGTATTTCAAAGCTATGCGTTATTCCCATTTATGACAGTCGCAGAAAATGTCGCCTATCCGTTGAAAATTCGCGGCGTATCCAAAAGTGATCAAAAGACCCGTGTCGAACGGGCGCTTGATACAGTACAACTTGGCGGCTACGGCGATCGACGCATCACTCAGTTATCCGGTGGTCAAAAACAACGCGTGGCACTTGCCCGCGCCATGGTATTTGAACCGCAGATCATCCTGATGGATGAACCCTTGTCTGCGCTCGACAAAAAGTTGCGCGAACACATGCAGATAGAATTGAAGGCACTCCATCAAAAATTGGATGCAACCGTTGTTTACGTGACCCATGATCAGCGTGAAGCCTTGACAATGTCCGACCGGATTGCAGTGGTTAATCATGGACGGATCGAACAGATCGATACACCTGAGCGCTTATACCGCCAGCCCCGCAGTTTCTTCGTCGCAGACTTTATTGGAGAGTCAATTTCCCTGCCGGTGAACGTGGCAGGTGAAACTGCGCAACTCGGCGAGCTTACGCTGAAATCTGATTTACCCATTGCTTCAGGGAGCGGTGGCCATCGCTTGGTGATCCGGCCCGAATTGTTGGAAGTCACTTCGGGTGCTGTGCCCGAAACGGCGAATGATTTGTCTGGCAACGTGCAAGACATCATTTATCAGGGTGATAGCGTCTTAGTTATCGTTCAGCACGACAGCGCAGGCCATATTAATGTGCGCGTCCCTGCCAATCGCGCTGGTCAAACTGGCCTGCCCTCCAAAGGGGAGCGCATTGGCCTTGCTCTGCATCCTGACGATACCATCATCGTTCCGGAGCTAATGGCATGAATGTCGCCGAGGCCAATAAATCTGAGCTGACGCTTCAAAACGAAAGCACGCTTAAATCTGAAGGACGGCGTGAACGAATGACCTTTTTTGGGCTTTCTTTACCAGCAGTTCTTGCCATTTTGATTGTAGTGTTTCTGCCAATTTTCTGGCTGTCCTCGCTGTCGTTTTACAATGCGGCTGGCGAGTTAAGTATGGAGAACTACGAACGCATTTTCAAAAGCGCGCTATATCGGCGGACCTTTGTGGTCACCTTTCAGATCAGCATCGCTGTCACGGTGATTTGTGTCCTTCTTGGGTATCCGCTGTGTTACTGGCTGAGCAAATTGCCGGACAGAGCTGCCGCCATTCTGATGGTTTTCGTATTGGTCCCGTTCTGGACGTCGGTTCTGGTACGAACCTACGCTTGGCTGGTGCTCTTGCAGCGAAATGGCATCATCAATTCATCGCTAATGTCGCTTGGCATTGTCGACGAACCGCTGCAATTAGCGCACAATTTGACAGGGTCGATCATTGGCATGGTGCATATCATGTTGCCATTTCTGATCTTACCACTTTACGCAACCATGCGTAGCGTTGACAACGATCTGGTTCGGGCCGCCATTGGGCTTGGCTCTAGTCCGCGTGAGGCATTCTGGCGAGTGTTTTTCCCAATGTCTCTACCGGGTCTGTTTGCCGGCATCGTGCTGGTCTTCATCCTGTCACTTGGATTCTTTGTTACGCCGGCTTTGCTAGGCGGTGGCCGGGTTCAGATGCTGGCGCAGCGGATCGAGAGCACGATCACCGTCTATTCGAATTGGGGTGCGGCATCTGCCTTAGGTGTTGTCCTTCTGCTGCTGGCACTGGCGATGATCTGGTTGATGAATCGTGTCTTTGGTCTTGATAAACTGTTCATGCGTTGAGGAGCTGAAATGGAGCAAGTTGGACAACGTAAAATTGATAATCTGTGGCTCATGGTAGTCGGCATCGCGGTACTGTTTTTTCTGATTTTGCCCACGCTTATTGTAATTCCGATGTCCTTTTCGGGGGCCTCATTTTTGGAGTTTCCACCAACCTCGTTTTCATTTCGCTGGTACACAGCTTATTTCACCTCCCCAGAGTGGATGAGAGCAACGCAGACATCCTTGGTGGCGGCCATAATGACCACCGTGATCGCAACACCTTTAGGCTCTCTTTGTGCCTATGGGCTGCACTGCTCCACCCCGCGCGTCAGGAACACTGCACAGATTTTCGTGATCATGCCCATTGTCGTACCGGTGATCCTGATCGCCGTTGGTGTGTTCAGCCTTTATGCCAAAATAGGGCTCAATTATACGCTTACTGGAGTTGTAATCGCTCACACTGCACTGGCGCTACCCTTTGTGATCGTAACGGTAATGTCGGGCTTGCAGAATTATGATTTTGATCAGGAACTGGCGGCGCGCAGCCTCGGGGCATCGCGGACATATGCGTTATGGACAGTAACAGTTCCGCAAGTCAAATTCTCGATCCAGACAGGGGCTTTTCTAGCCTTCATCACATCGTTGGACGAGGTGGTGATTTCGATGATGGTCTCGGGCGGAGACAATGCCACAATTACCCGCCGCATGTTCAATTCACTTCGTGATCAGCTTGATCCGACCATCGCAGCGATCTCCACCTGCCTGATTGTCGTGTCAATAACAGCGCTCATCGGCGTTCAGTTGATTGGTCGCAGCAAGAATATTGACAAATAATGGACCCTTTATATCTCACCGATCTCAGCTCGGATCTGACGGGCCGCATCAAGCACTGCAGTGCGATAGCCTTCAACAGCGGTTTCGCTGAAGCGAACGCGCAACCCCGACAGGCTGATAGCCCCGAGCAGTTCACCTTCAAGCCCCAGAACTGGAACCGACAACCCAGCGACGTCCGGATCTCGTTCGCCAAGGCTGAGATAATGCCCAGCTTTCCGAATGTTGGCGGCCTGTTTGCCTTGCCCGACAGAATAGGCATCCAACACCTGCCCCGACGACCCCATGCTCAGTGGAATGATCTCGCCCTCCTCGACATGATCTCGCGCGAGCCTAGGCGAATTGACACGGTGGAGGCAAACGCCAGAGTTGCCGCGTTGCACGTAAAAGGACGCGCTTTCTCCCGTTGTGTTCACAAGGTTAGCCAGCACCGGGCGCACAATAGGCCCCATGCGCAGGTTCTGACGAAATATGGACCCCAGACGCCACAAAGACGGACCAAGGTGAAACAAGCCTTCGGCATCTCGTGTAATATGGCCAAATTTTTCAAGCGAGACGCTCAGACGCAGGATTGTCGCTTTGTTGACGCCACTACGATCCGCTACTTCCTTCAAAGACAGACCGGTATCGCCGGACTCAAAGCTGTCCAAAACACGCAATGCACGTTCAACCGCTTCAACACCACCTGTTGTGTCCGGCGCTTGGGGTTTGTCGGGCATAGGCAGACCTTTCAAAGCAGTTCAGTGGCTGTTTGTAGCCACTTTAAACGCAATTGGAAATCGCAATCAATGAGGACATCTGGCAATGACTAAGGCGCAGGGACGTTTGAAGATGGCCGGGTATGCTAATCTTCCCTTAGGCGAAATTTCGCAGTGTGAGGTAGGCAATGTAGGGGTTTTAGGTGTTCCAAGCGAAGTTGATAGTGGCCTTCGTTCTGGTGCGTCGTTGGCGCCGGATGCGCTGCGCAAGATGTCTAAACAGCTTGGAATCGATCTGCCTGTACATGGCCGAGATTTGGGGAATCTGGACCTGTCAGGTGATTGGCCCGAAGTATTGATGCAGCTGGTGACGCAAATGGTGAGTTGCCGTGTAATGCCAGTTGTTTTGGGTGGTGCGTTAGATGTTGCCTCAGCGGTACTACGGGCTTTGCCTGATCTGCCAGTTGTCGCTGCCTTGCCACTGGCTCGGCGTGATCTCGTGCAGCGACCTGCAGATACTATTTTGCTAGGTTTGAACGGCGGGCAACCTGCCGATATTTGGGATCAGATCATTCAGCGCAAGATACACTGGAGTACCGCTCGGCAGTTGGATGAGGGACGTGCGAACATTCTCGAAATGCCTGAGCACGCTGTTCTTTGGATTGACATATCGGTTATTGATTTGGGGCATGCAGCCGGTGCTGTTGGCTTAAATCCTGGTGGAATGAAACCCGAAACTTTGGTCTCCATAATCGGAGCCATGTCCTGCGACTGGCAGGCGATTGTCATTACTGGCCTTGCGCCTGCTTGCGATACGCGCGGCGTTTCGGAATTAGCTTCCATTGAAGTGTTGAACGCGGCATTGCGTCATGGGTGATGCGGCTCAAATACAATTTGATACGATCCCAAGTTTTCTAGGCGTGCCGGTTGGTGATTTAGAAGATCTTGTGCCTGGTCGGATCGCAATAGCAGGGTATTTTTGTGATAATCTCGACCATCCAGCGGCAGGGCAACGCTACCTTGCAAGGCAGCTGCGATATGTCTCCGGATTTGGGAATGCTCCGGCCAACTCCATTGATGTTGGTGACGTAAATGTATTCCCGCTTGAGCCAAATAAGCATTTTCCCGCAGTTACCTCACAATGCCAGGCGGTTCTGGAAACCGGTGCGCGCATGGTGCTGGTTGGTGGCGACTCCAGTGGATTGAAGGCGCTGGCTACTGCTGCAAATAAGGCCACTGGTGCGGATATTACTGTCGTTTCGGTCACAAAAGACATTGTGAGCGCTCTGCCAAAAACCCAACCAATCATTCTGTCTGTGGATTTAGATAAGCTGGCGGCTAAATGGGTATCGCATCCGCGCCACCTCGTTGGGTTGTCGCCCGCAGAGATGGTCGCGCAAATAGAGATCACCCGAGGAAATGTGGTTGCTGCAGCAATTTTTGGGCTTGCCCCGGAATTAGACAATCGTGGCAGAACAGAGACCTGCGCAGCACTAGCTATCTTGCAGGCGGTGACTGAGCGCTTGAATAAAGGAGCAGGCTAATGCCTTTGCGTTCGGCCCCATTGCCACGCATGGCAGGGTATCTATCGTTCATGCGCGCTCAGACGAAAGAAATTTACGATGTCAGGCCTGGCGATTTAGCAGTGCTTGGCGTTCCTTTTGAGGACACGAGCGCGCCACATGCCGGACAATCCCTCGCGGCCCGTGCATTGCGGGAAACTTCAGTCTATTTTGGCTGGCATGCAAATCCGCAATTCAGCCACCCGGTTGATATTGATGCGCGTCAAAAAATTCAGACCGACGGCCTGCACGAGCGTTTATGTGATCTTGGAGATATATCGCGGGGATCGGAAGTCGAAATTTGCGCCGCATTAAGGGCGGCAATAAGCCAGAACAGCCGCAAGGGTGCCTGTACCGTAATGTTGGGTGGGTCGGATCGTCTGTCCGAGGCGGTGCAAAGCGCTCTTCCTGAGTGTCAGACAGTGCAGCTTGGCGGTCCATCATGCGATTTGTACGATTTTCAGATAGCACCCGTGCGATATGGTGGTGGTACGGCCTCCACCTTGGATGCGACCACACAGCTAGCAGCATTTTCCCAATGGCGGGATGTATCAAAGTCGTTATATGTGCGTTTTGACCTTTCCGTCTTTGAAACTCCACTCAGCGCTCTTTGTGATCGGCCCCGATTGGGGGGCTGCGATCTTGATACAGTAGTACGCTGGCTAAATGTTTTGGGTCAGCATGAGGTAAGCGCCATTATGTTGACCGGTCTGAACCCAAGCAGGCCAGGAATGGGTGTGGTGAAGGTTGGCCAACGACTTATGGTCACAGCTCTTCTCGCATTCATCTATGCACGTCTCGGATTTGGGATTGATCATCTGGGTCGCTAAACTTTCAAGGAAATTGTACTGATATGACTGGAGTGATTACGACATGCCACCAGCAGCTGACCCAACCAGGGTATCGGCTGTTTGACGGGCCTTTTCACGACGTGGCCGACGTCGGTAAGAATCAGATCGGCGTGGTTGGTATGCCAAGCGATTGGACACATTCCAGTCGCCTTGGCACAAGATTTGGTCCCGAAGCACTTCGCAGGGCAACGACTCTTTTGCAATCGATGCGTCCGCAGGGGGCCAGCTTTGATCCTGACACAGGCCGCTACACCTTTCCAACGACCAATTGGTTGATCGATTGCGGGGACGCAGAGATCTCAGCGCAAGACGTTGATGCAACCACACAGGCCATTGCAGCAATGACCGAAGGACTGACTATTGCAGGCGGGATCCCCCTTGCGCTTGGTGGCGATCATTTTAACAGTTTCCCTGCCTGTTTGGGGTATTCCCGCGGACTGGAAAAACGTGCAAAAGACGCGCGCTTTGGGTATATCCAAATCGATGGTCATCTGGACTTCTCGGATCGACTGGGCGCATGGGGCAGCCACAACCATGCGACCAATGCGCGCCGGATTTCTGAACTGCCAAACATTGATGTGTCCAATATGGTCTGGGTTGGGATCGCGGGCTGGGTCGATGGTGGCGATCTGGCTTTGATCGAGAAACAGGGAGGTCGGATATTTTCGGCCTCTGATGTGCATAAAATGGGTGCGCCAGAGGTTATGCGTCAGGCCCTTGAACACGCAATGCAAGGTTGCGACGAGCTTTATCTGTCGATTGACATTGATGCGATGGATGCAGGTTATCTTCCCGGTACAGGTTCCATTGTGCACAGCGGCATTACACCCCGTCAGTATTACGATCTGCTGGACGGCTTGGCCGAGGCACCCTTGGGCGGTTTGGATATTGTTGAGGTCTCACCACCGTTAGATCCATCAGAACGCACGGAATTTCTAGCAGCAGAAATGTTGTTCCGGGTTCTGCGCCGCTTTCGCACTCGACCGGTGACAGTGGCATGATGGAGTATATCGGAACCAGGCAGTTCGGTGGGTTATCACATGCAGGACGGAGCCTTGCCCCGGCGACCCGGCCTTGGATCACGGATCTTGAAGCACTTTGTCCTTACGAAGGCCTACAAGTCGGAAATTTACCAGAATTCGAGCAGGATCCAAATTGGGACAATTGGACCATCACTGACAGTCCGAAAGATCCTTCAAAGCGACTGAACTGGCATCTGTTTCAGCATGCGAGCACTAGATACCTGGTTGCCGACCGTATGCTGATGACCCGCGTTAGCTGGCAGGATCTAGATGAAGCCGGGTATGTCTTCGGTACAAAGATCTCAATTGATGGCAGACGGTTTTGCTGCCGGTTGCTAACCGGCGGTGATGCCCCCTGTGATGATCCATATCAGGGAGCGACTGGGTCCAATGAATGGGATTCATTGGTTGGCGGTGTCACCGTGTTGAGCGCACCGCGGCCAAACCCGGCCGATAATGCAGCGCCGCTCAGCCCGGGTCATCTGACCTCGCCTCATAACGGTTTGTGGAACTGGTTTGGCGCAGTCAGTTGGACGGCCGAACCCGTCGCCAGCCGCGCTGACGGGCGTGTGTGTCGAGGTTATCACGGCCCGACCTATTTCTATGTCAACACGGTGGACCACCGGCATGAAGATATCGGGTGGCGACCAATTCTTGAGGAAGTTCTATGATTGCAGACCCCTTTCCCAACTTTGTCGCTGGAACATGGGTCGCTGGCAGCAGCGTTACGGCAAACATCAACCCGTCTGACCTGAACGATAAAGTTGGTGAATATGCACAAGCCAGCTCTGACCAGACCGCCCATGCAATCGAGGCCGCCGCTGCGGCCCTTCCAAAATGGCGCACAACATCGCCTCTGGTCCGGTTCGAGGCGCTTGATCGCATCGGGTCGGAAATCCTTGCCCGTGTGGGCGAGCTGGGCGACATGCTGGCCCGCGAAGAAGGCAAAACCCTTTCCGAGGCCAAGGCAGAAGCGCATCGCGCTGGGCATCTGTTTAAGTATTTTGCAGCCGAAGCGTATCGTGCATCCGGTGATGTTTACCAATCTCTGCGCGAAGGGGTGTCGCTAAAGGTTCTGCGCGAACCCATTGGTGTCGTGGGCGTGATCACGCCCTGGAATTTCCCGCTGGCGATCCCGGCATGGAAGATCGCACCCGCTCTGGCCTATGGCAATACGGTCGTGTTCAAACCCGCCGAACTGGTGCCCGGATCGGCCTGGATGTTGTCTGACATCATTGCCCGTGCGGGCCTGCCCGAGGGTGTGTTCAATCTTGTGATGGGCAAAGGCCGTGAGGTTGGGGAGGCGATCGTTACGCACTCCAAAGTTTCTGGAGTCACATTCACCGGCTCCACACCTGTCGGTCGCAATATGGGGGCTACGCTGTTCGCCCGTGGAGCCAAAATGCAGCTTGAAATGGGGGGCAAGAACCCATTGATTGTGCTGGATGATGCGGATCTGGATCTGGCGGTGCACTGCGCGATACAGGGCAGTTTTTTCTCAACCGGCCAACGCTGCACGGCTTCCTCCCGTCTGATCGTGACCGAGGGAATTCACGACGCATTTGTCGACCGTCTTTGTGCGGCAATGAAAGATCTCAGAATCGGTGATGCGCGCGCGCCAGAAACCCAGATTGGCCCGGTGGCCAGTGAGGCGCAGTTGGCCATCAACAAACGATATGTCTCTCTAGCTGTGGCTGATGGCGCAACGCTTGCCGCAGGTGCAGACGAAGTTACCTTGAATACCTCCGGGCATTACTTTGCCCCGGTCCTGTTTACGGATGTGTCCCCCCAAGCAGCAGTTGCACGTGACGAAATTTTTGGCCCAATCGCTGCTGTGTTGCGCGTGCCAGACTATGACGCTGCCCTTGCCATTGCCAACGATTGTGAATTTGGTTTGTCAGCGGGCATAGTTACAAAGGATACCACCAAGATTGACCATTTCTCGCAAAACGCTGAGGCAGGCATGATACAGGTCAATCTACCCACGGCAGGCATGGATTTCCACGCGCCGTTTACGGGCCGAAAAGGTTCCTCGTATGGTGCGCCTGAAAAAGGCAGCTATTGTCGCGAGTTTTTCACGGCAGCCAAGGTTGTGCACGCGGGGCGCGAATAATGACACAGGCACCATTGAAGGGCATTCGCGTTCTTGATCTGACCAACGTGCTGGCCGGTCCGTTCTGTTGTCATCAACTGGCCCATATGGGGGCTGACGTGATCAAGGTCGAAACCCCAGGCACGGGTGATCTTGCCCGCCAGCTTGGGGCTGATCCCGCTCGCAATGCCGACCTGATGGGCGTATCCTTTCTGGCGCAAAATCCGGGCAAACGGTCGATCACCCTGAACCTGAAATCCGCTTCCGGCAAACGTATCCTGAAAGAGCTGGTGCATGGGGCCGATGCTCTGGTCGAGAATTTCCGCCCCGGAGTAATGGCACGCCTCAACCTTAATTATGAGGCGCTCCGTAAGGAAAATCCCCGCCTGGTATATTGTGCTATCTCTGGCTTTGGGCAAGACGGGCCGCTGGCGAAACTGCCGGCATACGACCAAATCGTGCAGGGCATGAGCGGCGTGATGTCGATCACTGGCGACGGCGACACCGCCCCCTACCGGGTGGGCTATCCGATGGCCGACACCATTGGCGGCATGACAGCGGCCTTTGCTGTTGCCGCCGCCCTTGCTAACAGGGGTGATAATCGCGGCACTTTCATTGACGTTTCAATGCTGGAAGCCGTGATTGCGACGATGGGCTGGGTGGTGTCGAACCACCTGATTGCCGGAAAAGCGCCCAGTCCGAACGGCAATGACAATTTCACCGCCAGCCCGTCCGGCACGTTCAGAACCGCCGATGGCGTGATGAACATCGCGGCCAACAAGCAGGAACAGTTCTTGGCCCTGTGCGAAATCATCGGCAAACCGGCTCTGGCGCAGGATCCGAGATTTGTTGACCGGAAGAATCGACTGGCCAATCGACCCGCCTTGACCACCGAACTGGAGACGGCCTTTGCCACAGCCTCCACCCATGATTGGATCGAAAAGCTGACAGCAAAGGGCGTTCCTGCAGGGCCTGTCTGGTCGGTGCCCGAAGCGCTGGCACATCCGCAACTTGCAGATCGGGGCCTATTGCAAAATCACCGCATAGGTCTGGAGGATCTACAACTGGTCGGGATCGGCGCCAAGCTTGATGGTGTGGCCCCTGGTGTCGATGCACCGCCTCCGACCTTGGGCGCACATACAAACGATATCCTGAGCGAACTTGGCTATGACAGTGCCCAGATCTCGACCTTGAAAAAGGAAGGTGCGATATGACGGACCGCGCAGCGCAAAGACGCAAAAAATGGTGGCAAACTGCGCATAATTGGATCGAGCCCAATCAGCACAGAATTCACAGAGTAGGGAATCAGTGTGATGCAGGAAATTGAAATACTGGTCAGTGAGGTTGGCCCGCGGGACGGACTACAGAGCATCAAACGCACTATGCCTACAGAGGCTAAACTGAATTGGATTGAAGCACTGGCGGCTTCAGGGCTTCAGGAGATCGAAGTGGGATCTTTCGTGTCGCCGCGCCTGTTGCCACAAATGGCCGATTGCGCCACTCTCGTAAGAGAAGCAAACAAACTTGAGGGGCTCACGGTTCTGGCGCTTGTTCCGAACCTTCAGGGCGCAGAAAATGCTTTTGCAGCTGGTACGCGCAAATGGACCATGCCGATTTCGGCCTCGCGGGCACACAGCCTCAATAATATTGGCAAGACCCCAGAAGAGGCAATCGAAGAGGTTCGCAGAGTTTGCGATTTTCGCGACTCTTTGCCCATCCAGCAACGTCCGGATGTCGAGGTCGGCATCTCTACAGCGTTTGGCTGCACGTTCGAGGGTATGGTGTCGGAGGATTGGGTGATCGAGATGGCTGGGTTACTGGCAAAGGCGGGCTCGGACAGCATCGGTCTTTCGGATACGACCGGCTATGCCAACCCCGCCCAGATCAAACGTATGTTCCAGCGTCTGCGCCGAGAGATTGGTGCGGAGAAAATGGCAGGTGCTCATCTGCATAACACGCGCGGCCAAGGCCTCGCCAACGTATTGGCGGCTCTTGAGGTTGACGTGACGACCTTTGACTCATCGCTCGGCGGACTTGGAGGCTGCCCCTATGCACCGGGAGCAACCGGCAACATTGTCACTGAAGACCTTGTGTTTATGCTAGAAGCAATGGGCCTGCACACAGGTGTCGATGTAGACGCGTTGATCACCGCACGCGAGGTTCTACTACGCGGCCTTCCAGGTCAGCTTATCTATGGCAAAATACCTGAGGTTGGCTTGCCAAAGGGCTTCACCTACGCCTGTGACCGGAGCACAAAATGAGCAGTACGCCACGCCCCCTAAAAGGTATCAGAGTTGTTGAATTCAGCCACATGGTGATGGGCCCTACCTGCGGTCTTATCCTAGCCGACCTCGGTGCCGATGTGGTCAAAGTTGAACCTGCTCCGGAAGGTGACAAAACCCGTCGCCTATCCGGGTCGGGCTCCGGCTATTTTGGAACCTATAACCGCAACAAGCGTAGCATCTCAGTGAATTTGAAGTCAGTCGAGGGCCTGGAGTTCGCATTCAACCTCGTACGCGCGTCCGACGTTTTACTTGAGAACTTCGGTGTAGGAGTGCTTGATCGCCTCGGCCTTGGCTATGAGGCAATGCAAGAGATCAACCCTAGTTTGGTCTATTGTGCATTGAAGGGCTTTCTCAATGGCCCTTACGAGCAGCGCGCTGCACTTGATGAAGTGGTGCAGATGATGGGTGGCCTGGCTTACATGACTGGCCCCGAAGGGAGGCCGTTGCGTGCTGGCGCCTCAATTAATGACGTAATGGGTGGGCTATTTGGGGTAATTGCCATTCAGGCTGCACTTTGGGAACGCCAGCGCACTGGCAAAGGCACCTTAGTCCGCTCGGGTCTGTTCGAGAACAACATGTTCCTCGTCGCGCAACACATGGTGCAGTACCGCAAAACTGGAATTCCTGCCTTGCCGATGCCCGAGCGTGTATCTGCTTGGGCAGTCTACGACGTATTCGAGACGGCGGATGGTGAGAAGCTTTTCGTTGGGGTGGTCAGCGATAAACAGTGGTCTCAATTCTGTAATGCGTTCGGCTTGGACGATCTGCTGCTGGATGCAGAACTTAAGGACAACGCACAAAGGGTGGCGCGTCGAGACGCGTTTATGCCGCGCCTGTGTGAAATGTTTGCGGGGCAAGAATTGTCCCAAGCTGCCGCAATCTGCGAAAGCGTTGGCTTGCCTTTCGCACCAATTTTACGACCGGACCAACTGTTCGACGATCCTCATGTGAACTACGCTGGCGCAACGGTCGAAGTAACCCTTAGCAACGGCGTACGCACGCAGGTTCCAACACTCCCATTTGAATACGGTGGTTCAAGGCTCAACCTTTATCGCGACCTACCGCAAGTAGGCGAGCACAACGACGCTGTTGCGCGCGAGCTGGGGTATACAGATGAGGCTTTGGAGCGTCTGCGTCCTTCATTGGGCAGCACTACGACCGCTGAAAAAGGGGTGCGCTGAACTCTCAGCTTAACGTATCCAATGGGTTGTCTTTCCGACTGTGCCGCTGCGACGTAGCACGATTACAAAGAGACATTGAAAATTAGTAGTCACAGCAACTTCCAAGAAAGCGCTCTTCCAATTTCTGATTCTGAATTGACGTGGCTTATCGGAGGTGTTCCCACAATTGAACATAGAGCTTTAGTTCATGAGTGCGATAGCAGCTTACCCACATCTTTTATTTCGGGAGAGCCGCTCTCAGTTGTTTAGAGGTCCCTCTAGGAGATTTTGTGTTGTTTCACCTCATCCTCGGTAATCTCGTAACGGTTGTCATGATTCTCGTGGACTTTTGTTTACGGTTAAGTTTTTAACTTGATCGGGGACAGTCCAAGCTAGATTATTCTCATTCAGCTTAGCATAGTTGTGCCTTAACAACCGCGCAGCCTCGCCCCACATGTCCGAGAGGCTTATACCCATCTGATAGGGATCTTCGGGATTTACGAATAATTGGCAAGTGCCATAGATGAAGGCACGCCCGGTGATTTCCGGCATAACGACTGCAGTACCCTGAATGGATTTTTGTTCCTGCAGAAGCATTTTGAACTCGCCCTCGGTGATGGATAAAACGATATGTTTTTCATTCAGTTACATTTTCCCCTGTGCATGCAGAATCGTGGTTTGGGCGGCCTCACCCATGCCACAAGGGGAACAGTAGTGCGCTGACAAGTCGGGTCTTAAGTCAATCAGTGAACCCACGAATGGTGGTTTTGAGCCCAAACCGTAAATTCAATTTTCTGGCTACGAGCACGCGCAGAACTTTTGTCTTGATGTCACAGCAAAAATTCTTGCTGTCCTGCAGCAGGAATAACGGTCATCCACATAGTAGCTTGTGAATTGTAAATTCCGTGTATGGTACGTCTCAAACGGCCGAATAGTTTCAGTTGATAACCCACAGGCGCTGGGCACTTCGTAGGCTGTAGTAAAAAATTTCAAAGAAATTTGGCGCTAATAGGATGGCCATTAAGAATTGCGTACAATTTCGAGGAAGCGGTCAATGTTCGCATCGGAGAGGGACCAATCGCAAACAAAGCGAGCGGTCAACGGCTCGTTGGGATCACTTCCATCGAGGTTGCCGGACCAAATGTTGTAAACTACCCCTGCATCGAGCAGATTTTTATGCATCGCGCGTGGCATGGTGGCAAAAACCATGTTTGCTTGGGGTGGATGGGCAAAGCTGACATGTGGAATTTCTTTCAACCCCGTGGTTAACCGGGCGGCCTTTTGGTTCGCCTTGCGGGCGGTTTTGCGCCACAAATCTCCAAGAAGATATGCTTGCATCTGAGCCGAGAGATATCTGTGTTTTGAAAACAGATGCGCCCCACGTTTGCGACGTAGTTCGAACTCCCATGTGTGCTTGTCGTCAAAGAAAATGACTGCTTCGACCCCAAGACACCCGTTTTTGGTGGCGCCAAAACTGACAACATCCACACCAGCCTTCCAAGTCATCTCAGCGGGGGTGCACTCGAGCGCCTCAAGAGCATTAGCAAAACGAGCCCCATCCATATGCACAGGTAAATTGTAGTTTGCCGCGAGACTGCTCAGCGCTTTGATCTCCCCCAGTGTGTAAACAGTTCCGCGTTCAGTGACTTGAGTGAGCGATACTGGACCGCGTTGTGGGCCGTGAACACCGCGCGTTTCCTCTGCTTCAATGGCGGCGCGGAGCGCTTCAACCGATATTTTGTCTGTTTCGCCAACTAGTGTGAGCTTAGTTCCCCCTGTATAAAATTCAGGAGCGTTACATTCGTCCTCGTGGATGTGGGCTACTGGTGCACAAAAAATGGTCTGCCAAGGTTGCGCCAATGTCGCCAGAGCCAAGGCATTTGCAGCTGTGCCCGTAGCCACGAGATACACAGCAGCATCCGGTGCTTCAAAAATGTCGCAGATTTGGGTGCGAACATCAGCCATAAGCTGATCCGCTCCATAGCCCATCGCGTAGCCCCGGTTAGCATCGTTAAGTGCCTGCATCACCTGAGGCAGGGCAGGACCGGAATTGTCAGAGGCAAAATACATCAGACGGGCTCCTCAATAATGTGGTTTTCCCACTCGTCTTCAGGGGTTTCAAATTCGGATACAGTCATGCGAAAAACTGAAACACCAGCCCTGTGAACCGAGCGAGGATCACCAGAGATCAACGGGTGCCATTCGTACAAGGCTTTGCCTTCCCATAGCAGACGATAAGCACAGGTTTGCGGCATCCAGTAAGCATGACTATCGAGATTTGATGGTTTCAGCACTACGCATTCTGGCACAAATTGGTGTCGGATATCGTATTGCGTACAGCGGCAGGTTTCATCGTCCAGCAGGCGGCAGGCCACGCTTGTAAGTGCGACCTCTCCAGTATCGGCGTCCTCAAGTTTGTTCAGACAGCATTTCCCGCATCCGTCGCAAAGCGCCTCCCATTCGGCTTTTGACAGAGATTTGAGTGGCTTTCTCTCCCAGAACCTTGGTGCGAGCCCAACCCGCTCAATTGGGTCTTCAATGCTCATAATGCACCGAGAATATCGCGACATTGAGCGCAATCCTTTTCAATTTGTGTTAACAGCGCTTCGACGCCGTCGTAATTCTCCTCGGGACGCAAGAATTCTACGAGGGCGACCGATATGTCTGTGCCGTAAAGATCACCAGAAAAGTCGAAAATAAAAGTTTCTATATTGGCCTTGTTCTGGCCGAACATTGGTCGAACACCGACTGAAGCGGCCCCGCCGTAACTGCCTTGGTGAGGGCCTCCAAGAACGTCCACCAAGACAGCATAAACGCCGAACCTAGGAGGGTGCAGGCCGTCTAAGGACATGTTTGCGGTTGGAAACCCTAGTTCGCGTCCGCGCTGATCACCGCCGATTACAGGGCCATCAATTCGGTGCCAATGACCCAACATGCTCGCTGCGTCACGCGGTTTTCCTGCAGTTAATGCGTTACGAATAGAGGTTGATGAAACCTGTTCGTCACGTGCTTGAACCAAGGGAGCGATGGAAACGCCAAAACCGAACGATTTACCGAAAACTTCAAGCTGCTCCGCCTCGCCTTTTCGATCTTTGCCAAAACGAAAGTCACTGCCTACGACCACATGAGACAACCCAAGTCCGTCAGCTATTACATCGCGGGCAAATTCCTGTGGGCTGAGTTTGGATAAAGTCGCATTAAATGGTAGTTCGTAAAGCCGCTGAACGCCAAGTTTTTGCAGTCGGTGGGCGCGAGTATTCGCACTCGTTAAACGAAACGGCGTTGCTTTGGGGTTAAAGAATTCTCGTGGGTGCGGTTCGAAGGTGACAATGCCTAAGGGCGCGTCCGGCGCTGCGTCGCGTGCGATATCGATCACGGACTGATGGCCAAGATGCACGCCATCAAAATTGCCAATCGCCGCGCTGGCGCCTTGATCCGCTGGATTTACAAACTGGTAGTCTCGAATGATCCGCATGGCGCTTGGGTATCCTTACATGCGTCCGTGTTCAAGCGCTGGAGTGTGTATGAAAGTTAGTGTAGCGTCTGGCCACGATTAACAAATTTGTAATCCCTCTGATCAATATTTTGAGAGGGTTGCGATGTGGCTATAATGTTGGCCCAATATTTATTGATTAAATCAAAGCGTTGCAGACATATCAAGTGTTCAATGGATGACACTTGCCTTTATTGTGCAGTCAGTCGAACTTGCGGCTTGGCGCAAGCACTGTAGCTTCTCCGACTAGAACTTTTTTTCCGCCGACAGCGCAATGGCAATCGAGCTTCACGCGACGCTTCGAAAAGTCGATATCTGTCACTTTAACTTCAGCGTAGACAGTGTCTCCGGGGCGTACGGGCGCAAGAAACTTCAACGACTGTCCCATGTAAACAGTGCCGTGACCTGGAAGCTGTTCACCGATCACCGCAGAAATTAGGCCTGCCGTCAGCATTCCATGGGCAATTCGACCCTGAAAAATTGTGTCATTTGCGTAATCATCGTCTAGGTGCACAGGGTTTCGGTCGGTGGAAACCTGCGCAAACATCTCAATATCCTCGTCTGTGACGATTTTGCGCAAATAACGAGACATGCCCATCTCAATCTCTTCTATGCAGATGGTCCCACGTGGCAGATTATCCAACATTCAACACTCCATCCGATGCTTTCTTGGTAACTTTACAACTAATTGCATCCTTATTACGCAACTTTATTGCTTTGCGAGCGCAGAAAATCAAGAACTATTTAAATCAGCGAAGTTGGCCTATCGCATATTGAGGCGAATACTTTTCTTTTTGTAGGAAGTTTTCAAGTGCAATTTTGTCTGGGTTATACGCCGTTTGGGTTTCTTTTGCGGCAAGGCCCCCTGAAATAAATAGGGAATCGATGTCTTCCGCCATTGCTCCACAAATGTCAGTTTGCACACCATCGCCAATTGCAAGAATCGCAGAATCGGGGATGGATTGTCCTAATGCCGAGAGCCGCCGCCGGGCTAAATCGTAAATCGGGGGGTGAGGCTTTCCGAAATAAAGGCTGTCGCCTCCCATCTCCGAGTAGAGCCTAGCCAGTTCTCCCGCGCACCATTCCCGGACGTCACCTCGATCCACCACAATGTCGGGGTTAGCGCACAGCAATTTTAATCCCTTTTGCTTAGCAAACAGAAAATCGGCGCGGTTTACGTTTGGGTTAGCCATTGGGTCAAAAGGTCCGCAACAGGCAATACCCTCAGCCTCCGTCAGTGGCGCCAGCGTTATCCTGATCGGTTCTTCAAGGATATTCAGAGGCTCGAAGAACCCCTCATCTCGCTCCCATTGGCCCATGAAATAAATCTTTTTGCCAATTGCGCCTTGAAACATCGCAGCTCGGGCGCTGTCGCCCGAGGTAGCGATGGTGTCATACGCATCTGCCGGGACATTGAAATCAACTAACTGCTCGGCAACACCAGCGCGCGGTTTTGGAGAATTTGTTAATAAAACCACAATTCCACCGCGCGCGCGGTAAGCCTGAAGCGCTGCAACCGCGTCCGGATAGGCTGTGACACCATTGTGTACACAGCCCCAGAGGTCGACGAAAAGTGCTTCGTAACGGTCAGAGATATCCGCCAGTTTTGAGATAATTTGGGTCATTATCAACATCCTTTGCAGAAGAGAGAGCGTGATCTCTCCTTGTTAAGCTTGGCTTACCTTTGTCATAGGCAAGGTTTGAAACGTCACATTGGGTACAGGCGTGATATTTCGTTGGGTTCGCATCCAAAATTCTCTAAAATTCAGTATCAGTTTACGCTGATGCATAACTTTACAGAAGCAGTGGTGTTAGTCTCCAACAAAACAGGCGGTAATTGGCACCTCTTGGTGTCAGCTTTATCGGAGATCAACCTTGAAGGTTTGGGATAATTTGCTTTTTGCGGCTCATTATGCCGGGGAGCACGACACTATCACTGTCGACAGACACGTCAAAGCTCTTTTCAGCGACGCGTTTCACGCGGTCGTTTGGTATAAATAAGGTAGCTTCCTGACTTAGTATGTCGACCACAAAGAGCAAGATTTCGTCAACGCTGTCTTCCCGAGCCACCTCCGCAAAAGTTCTCATGATGCTTTCTTTGCGGCTAATGACAAGCTTTGGCGCCGTAGTTTCAAGTACTGACACTCGAAATTTAGTCCCGGAAACTGTGTACTCTTTTGAGTCCATGCGAATTAATTCTGCGTCAGAGAATGCTGAGATATCCGACTTGGCTTCGAACATTTCGGCGGCGTAGGAGCCAAGATCTATATTGAGTTCGGTTGCCAGCTTTTCAGCCAGAGTCTTGTCGTGTCGGGTGGTGGTTGGAGAGCGGAACTCAAGTGTATCGGATAAAATGCATGATAACATTACACCTTTTATATTATCTGGCATGTTTGCGACATCGTCTCCCATCAAATCATGCATGATGGTTGCTGTGCAGGCAAGTGGTCGGATTGTTATGTCTATCGGCCTTTTGGTGGTGAGGCCACCGACCAGCATATGGTGATCGATGACAGCAATTATGTCGGTCTGATTTATTTCATCTGGAAGTTCGGCAGGGTTATTCGTGTCAACGATAATCACAGGCGCGCCGGGGTCAATGGTATCAATGATTTCAAGCTTTTCAAACCCCCATCTCTGGAGAACGAAGTTGGCTTCGGTATTGGGTTCACCCAACACGACAGGTTTCGCGATGACACCCTTTATTGCGTTTAGGTACCACGACCAGATTAACGGAGACCCCGTCGAGTCCGTATCTGGGGATTTATGGCCAAAAACTAAAGTGGTCATGAGGTGCAACCTTTGAAAATGGGATAGAGCTATTTCGCGCGGTGTATAAAATGGGCGCATTGAATTGTCACGTCCTGTCGCAAGCCTGCGACGATGCTGCATAGGACACCTTGGCCGTTAGTGTAAGGACATATATAAGATACTATGACTAGTCTGAAAGAAACTGATTTGTATCCGCCCGTGAAAGCCTGGCTCCAATTGCGCGGTTATGAAGTCAAAGCAGAAATCGGTTTGGCAGATGTCGTTGCATATCGTTCGGGAGCAGACCCGATTGTGGTTGAGCTTAAGACGTCTTTTTCGTTGACGTTGTTGCAACAAGCGGTGGATCGGCAGAGTGTGACTGACGCGGTTTATGTCGCTGTACCTCGTTGGAAGGGGAGAGCTAGCTGGAAAGCGTTTAAAGGTAACGTAGGCCTGTGTCGGCGATTAGGGATTGGTGTGATGTCAGTTCGAGTAATTGATGGAACGGTCGAAGTGCATGCTGATCCGTTGCCTTATCGCACGCGAAAATCCAAGCGGCGCAAGACGCAGTTATTGAGTGCGTTCTCTCGGCTTGAAGGCGACCCAAACGTCGGTGGGACAAAGGGCGCTCGAATGACAGTTTATCGACAGGATGCGCTTCGGTGCGCAAATTACCTTAATGTTAATGGCGCAACTAAGGGCGCAGATGTGGCAAAAGCGACGGGCATCAGCAAGGCGACCACTTTGATGCGGAAAAATCACTATGGGTGGTTCGAGAAAGTTGACAACGGCGTTTATATGCTCAGTGACATTGGCGTTTCAGCACTTTCTGAGCATACGGGGTGAGAGCCTCCGGATAGGAGATAAGTTATTGACCACTACTTTGATCGTTTTAGCCCACCCAAATCGATCTTCATTTAATGGGACTTGGGCTGAGGCCAGTGCAGCTGCCTGCAAGGCCTTGGGGCACAAAGTATTGTGGTCAGATTTGGTTGAGATGGGGTTTGACGCAGTCGAGAGGGCCGAACTGTATAATGGCAACGGCAACTGCAGCGACTTCGATCCATTGAAGGTTCAAGAGGCTGGAGCCAAAAATGGCGACATACCGGATCATGTAATCAACGAGGTAGATAAGCTTCGCAAGGCAGATCAGATCATTTTCCACTTTCCTCTGTGGTGGTTTGCGCCACCGGCAGTGCTTAAAGGATGGTTTGACCGAGTGCTGCTGCACGGAGATATGCATACGGTCGAGGAACGTTTTGATACAGGCCGCTGCCGAGATAAGACTGCATTGTTCTGCGTCACAACTGGTGCAACTGAGGCCGAATGTGGACCGAGTGGAAAAGAAGGGAATGTTCAGTTGTTGCTTTGGCCTGCGGCCTACACGCTTCGGTATCTCGGAATCAAGATATTGGATCCTGTGGTGGTGTCTGGGGTGCATGGATACCATGTCGGTGCAGATCGGACGGAACTGGAACAAAGATTGGCTGGTGTTTTAAACGATCAGGCAGATTTGATTGCTGAATTTGAACGACGCAGCGCAATTCAATTTAACATGGATCAGGATTTTGACAGTGATGGGCGGCTGAAATCAGGCAGCCAAAGCCATAACCCATTTATACTGCCTTTAAACTGAATGAGATGCTTATTGCTAGTGCCCTGATCTGTTCAAATACGGGCAACAAATCGCGCCGCTAGCGGAATCAGCGCTGTCAAAAAAGCAACTAACCAGAATGCCGTTAAAAGGTCGGTGGCCTTGGCAGCGACGCCGACCAATACTGGACCCATTAATATACCAGCATAGCCAATTGTCGTGACTGAAGCCAACGCCAGCCCTGCAGGCATTTTTTTTTGTCGCCCTGCCGCACTAAAAAGAATTGGCACTAAGTTTGCTGCGCCGAGGCCAATGACAAAAAAACCGAACAGGGCAATTGGGTGCCAGGGTGATGTCAATATGATCACGATACCAAAGATTATAGCCACACCGCCATATACGAGGACCCGGAGCTCACCAAAGCGTTGCACAATCATTCCTCCCGCCAGTCGTGCAAACACCATGGCGATGGAAAACAGAATATAACCTATGCCTGCGTTTTCCGTTGGAGCGAGCTGTCGATCAATTATCAGTAGGGCGCCCCAGTCGAGAACTGCTCCCTCAGTAAGAAATGCGATGGCAGAGAGCAGGGCAAGAAGCCAAACAATGCCTCTAGGCATGATCAGGGGTTCTGGTTCGCCGGTTTTTGCATGCAACAAACGCGGACCGGCAACGAAAGTCGCCATAGCAACCAGTACCGCACCAGCGCTGGCGGACAGGACTAACGGAACGTTGAGGGACAATAAAACTGTCATGAATCCTGCGCCAAACAATCCACCTACGCTGAATAAGGCGTGAAAACTTGACATTAGTGGGCGCCGCTCACGGCCCTCGACTTCCGCACCGTGTATATTCATTGCCACGTCTAACGTGCCCAATGATGCACCGAACAGGAAAAGTGCGATGCCGAGCAGAAAAGGTGATGTTGCCGCCGCTAAAATCGGTAAGAATAAAAAGAGGCCAATCCCGCCTAGCATAACCATGGGGCGGGCTCCCCGTCTTGCAGATATGATGCCTGTTGCCGGCATCGCAATCAGCGACCCCAAACCCAGACAGAGCAATAGAAATCCAAACTGACCTTCATCAACTCCTACATTAGATTTTATGTAAGGAACCATTGGAGCGCAGCAGGCCATCGCAAATCCAGCAGCAAAAAAGGCTAACCGCGTTGCAAAACGGGCCGAGGATGTATGAACAAAATCGATCAATTTACATCCAAGCTATGTTATTTTTAGCGTGGAACATACAATTTGACGCGGTATTTTTCACAAGCAACTTATGCATTAGGACTGGTTGGAGCGCACTTAATCTAGCTCCGTTTCGCTCGATCAGATATCTGTAGTAGCGTTCCAAGGTAAGGTCTAGCTCATCTTCATCCATGTAATTTGCATAACTGGCGACATCATTGGCAATTATCTTGGTACTTACGGCAGGCCGCTCCACCAAAAAAAATTCCCATGATCATCTGAGTTGTTGAATTTCATGCAAATAACCTTGGTAAAATAACGATCTCACGCCGTATTCATAAGTGTGCATCAATTTTCTATTTTACTCTGAAGTCGGATTCGCGGCATGTGCTTAATAAGAATTGCGTTTAAGAAAATCAGTAACATGCCTGACAATTAGTGGCGCGAGGCGCGGCGTTATTATGTGTCCCATGCCAACAATCGTTTGGTACTCACAATCTGGTATTAGGGCTGCGAGTTCAGCGCCAAGCCTGGCGGGAATTAAAGTATCCTCGGTGCCATGCAGCACTAGGCATGGCAGGTCAACATGAATCAGTTTATTGCTGTGCTCTGGATTCACAAAAGTGGCTAGTGCTTGGCGGTTGATACCTTCAGGATCCACTCCGCGCGACCATGCCAGTTCCGCCTCTGCTCGAATTTCTTCTGTAGCCATGGGAAATCTTTGCCCGCCGTTGCTTGCATGCTCCCTGAGCCAACTTTCGACATAACTTTTGCGGACCATTGGATGTGCAAGAAAAGAGCAAAGGCGATCAATATTTCTTGGGTCGCCCGCTAGTGGACCAGCTGATGTCATGGCCATGGTTGCTGAGAGCAAGCGCTCGGGATTTTCGATGCAAAGCAGCTGGGCAATCACACCTCCCATGGATATCCCGAAGATATGCGCTGTTTCAATTTTGAGCGCGTCCATGAGGCCAATCACGTCTCGTGCCATGTCTGCTAACGTGTATGCAACCAGCATTTTTTCGCCAGATGAAGCGATCGATAAAATTTCCGCTTTGTTAACAGGAGTGTTCTCAAGTGGGCAGCGTTGACTCAGCCCAACGTCGCGGTTGTCAAACATCACAACGCGAAACCCCGCAGTGGCGAACCCTTCGGATAACTCAGCTGGCCAATGGATCAGCTGTGATCCAAGTCCACGGATCAGGATCAAGGTAGGTCCGTTATCCGGTCCACTTTCGCAAGCTTCAAGGATGATACCGTTTGCTTGTACTTGCATAAGTTTTCGCTCCTTTGAATTTGTTGATGAGTGAGGTTTATGTACCGATGATTACCAATGCTTAACGCCAAACTTACAATTTTGAATGCATAGAGAATATTGACCACTCAGGGCAATGTACTGCCTACTGGCAATTACCTTGGACTGCTGCGAGGAGTAACTCGACCATTTAATACGCTAAACTGCCGTTGAAATAGCGTCATTTAGACCAACTAAAACAAATAATGCGTGAGGCAGTGCACCGGGTGGAAAAAAGCGCTCAACAGATATTTTAGTTAAATTTTGATATGCTACGTTGCCAAGAATGAAACATTACGTTGATTTTTGTTTCAGCAAGGCTGTCTTATTTGAAGATGCGTGAGGAACCGCGTTTGACTTTTTTTCGTTGCGCAGTTGACACCTTATGCCGGACTCCTTACCTAACCGTCGTTATCACTCAAAGCAAACGAGTGCTAATGACTTCGAACTCGATTTTTAAAGACAACTCAGTTAGGGAAACCTAGACAATGGAATTTACACCTCTGCACGACCGTGTTGTGGTTCGTCGCACCGAAAGCGAAGAAAAAACCTCAGGCGGGCTAATCATACCTGATAGCGCAAAAGAAAAGCCTGCCGAAGGCGCAGTCATTTCTGTAGGCGCTGGTCTGCGTGATGACGATGGCGAGCGTATCGCTCTTGACGTCAAAGCAGGCGACACAGTCCTATTTGGCAAATGGTCCGGCACGGAAATCACTATCGATGGTGAAGAACTGCTGATCATGAAAGAATCCGACATTATGGGCATAATCGGGTAAGCGAACTCGGTTTCAGATAACGGTCTTTGTCCGTTATAGCGCATGATTTTTAAGACACACTAAAGAGGTAAAGCACAATGGCTGCTAAGGACGTAAAGTTCGACACCGATGCCCGCAACGCGATGCTGCGAGGCGTAAACATTTTGAATGACGCCGTAAAAGTTACACTGGGCCCAAAAGGGCGCAACGTGGTTCTGGATAAGTCTTTTGGCGCACCGCGCATTACAAAAGACGGCGTATCCGTCGCCAAAGAAATCGAACTCGAAGACAAGTTCGAGAACATGGGCGCGCAGATGGTTAAGGAAGTTGCTTCCCGTACCAACGACGAAGCCGGTGATGGTACAACAACTGCTACGGTATTAGCCGCGTCGATCGTACGCGAAGGCCTTAAGCAGGTTGCGGCAGGTCTGAATCCAATGGACTTGAAGCGCGGCATCGATTTGGCGACTTCAAAAGTGGTTGAAAGCATTGTCACATCAGCGCGTGAAGTGAAAGACAGCGACGAGGTCGCTCAGGTCGGTACGATTTCAGCAAACGGTGAAGCTGAAATTGGTAACCAGATCGCGGATGCGATGCAAAAGGTCGGAAACGAAGGTGTAATCACCGTTGAAGAAAACAAAGGCCTAGAGACAGAAACCGATGTTGTCGAAGGCATGCAGTTTGATCGCGGTTACTTATCACCATACTTTGTGACTAACGCCGACAAGATGATCGCAGATCTAGAAGATTGCATGGTGCTCCTGCACGAGAAAAAGCTATCATCTCTCCAATCCATGGTTCCACTGCTGGAGTCAGTAATTCAATCCCAGAAGCCACTTTTGATCATCGCCGAAGATGTAGAAGGCGAAGCATTGGCAACTTTGGTTGTTAATAAGCTGCGCGGTGGCCTGAAAATCGCCGCTGTCAAAGCGCCAGGATTTGGTGATCGTCGTAAAGCGATGTTGCAGGATATTGCGATTCTTACTGGCGGTCAGGTTATTTCCGAAGATCTTGGCATGAAGCTCGAAAATGTCACAATGGACATGCTAGGCACGGCGAAGAAAATCGAGATCACCAAAGACGAAACAACCATTGTTGATGGTGCAGGTGAGAAGGCTGAGATTGAAGCTCGGGTCGCTCAGATCCGGACGCAGATTGAAGAGACGAGCTCCGATTATGACCGCGAGAAACTGCAGGAACGCGTTGCAAAGCTTGCTGGCGGTGTTGCAGTTATTCGCGTTGGCGGAATGACAGAAGTCGAAGTCAAAGAGCGCAAAGACCGCGTTGACGACGCGCTGAACGCTACTCGTGCTGCCGTGCAAGAAGGTGTTATTGTTGGTGGCGGTGTCGCTTTGGTTCAGGCTGGCAAGGCGTTAGAAACTCTTGAAGGCGCTAACCCAGATCAAAACGCTGGTATCACGATTGTGCGCAAGGCTGTCGAAATGCCGCTACGTCAAATCGCCGAGAATTCTGGTGTGGACGGCGCTGTGGTTGCAGGAAAAGTGCGCGAGAGCGACGATCCTGCATATGGCTTCAATGCCCAGACTGAAGAGTACGGTGATATGTTTGCATTCGGCGTAATTGACCCTGCAAAGGTTGTTCGTACTGCTCTTGAAGACGCAGCGTCGATTGCAGGTTTGTTGATTACCACTGAAGCAATGGTTGCAGACAAGCCAGCTAAAGAAGGTGGCGCCGGTGCGGCAATGCCTGACATGGGCGGCATGGGCGGCATGGGCGGCATGATGTAAGGCAGTCTTCAGCTTGGAGATTGATCCGAAACATTAGGTAGTTGGCCAAAAGGCCGTTCAACCAAAAGATCAAGCCAATTCGATTGGGGTCGCCGTCAGGCGGCCCCTTTTTTGTATGTGCGTACCCAAATAATATTCCTAAGCCAGCCTGCTTCACGAAGAAAATCACTAAAAGGTTAAACTCTAAACCTATGGTGAGAACATTTGCGTTATGGTGTGGTGCCAATATGGGTGGGTGTGGTGAATGGTGTCAGTAAGGGGAAGTATTTTGATGGATCAAATGTACGCTGATCGAGCAATAATTCGAGAAGTTCAGCCGAGGGATTTGGGCGCACTTTACCGGATTGCGTTGCGAACCGGAAAATGGGGCAGCGATGCCTCGTTGATTTATCGAGACCCCGATTTAGTGGGACACGTGTTTTCTGCGCCTTATCTGGCATTGCCGCTTGGAACTGGATTTGTGGTCGACATTTCTGGGGACGTTTTGGGCTATTGCGTGGGAACAGCAGATACCGAATCGTTCAACGCGCAATTGGAGGCGCATTGGTGGCCAGCACTGCGGCAAAAATATATTAAACCGGACGAGGATAAACGTGGGTCTTGGAATGCAGATGATGACCTGATGCACGTTATCTACGAGCCAGTGTTACCACCGCAAGAGATCGTGAATGCTTATCCAGGGCATTTGCATATGAACTTGATGCCTCAGCTTCAGCGCCAAGGTTTTGGGCCTCGCCTGCTGGAGGCATTTATAACCAAGGCTACTAGCCTAGGTGCGGACGGTTTTCATCTTGGTGCTGACAGGCGAAATAAGAGAGGAGTGGAGTTTTGGCGAAGTCAGGGATTTGACGTGTATTTTAGACAGGTGATTGACAGCGCTTCGAACAACGTTTGGATGGTTTTAGAGTAGGTTTGCCGCAACAAACCACCTCTGGTTATTAGCGTGTAAAGTAGGAATTCCCAGGTCACGCCAGAACCTGAGCCGGTATAAAAGCCCACTAAACGGTTTTAACCGCAACAAACGGTGGTATTTTCATTGTTACTCCTGCGGACAGAAGATCGACACTGGCCGTAACTATTTTTATAAAAGTATGCTCTCAGCTGGAGGATGTTTGAGAACCACCAAAGAAAGCAGCACAGTGCTGCAAGTTTTTAACGAAAATTTCCTGTCGACGGTTCGATGGCAGTCGGCAGGGGGGGCGCGCTACAGGTGAAGTCTTGCAATTTGACAACGGAGTTGTTGATCCGTTCGAAAAAATTTCTGGATTGTCAGTGTGGGATAAATTTGATCACCGCAAATAGTAAAGTGTTTCGGATGCTTGCGAGCGGAGTGATCCGATGCTGTGGCTTTCGCGTAAAAGTTTTATAATTTAAATTTTGAGGGAGCTAGTGATGTTTACTGGAACGTTGATGTTGGCCAGAAGATTATTTTTCTCTTTAAGTTTTCTACTGCCCTGTTTCGTAGTCGTCGAAGCCAGCGCTGATGTAGCTCCTGAAGTCAACTCCGTGGTTGCTCAACCCGGCGAATTGGGCAGCGGTGCATTTAGATGGTTTGGATTTAAGATTTACGAAGCCCAGTTATTCACGACGCAAGGCAAGAGGTTTCAGTGGGAGAAGCCATTCGCTCTCCAATTGAAGTACGCCCGTAAAGTGCGTGCCCGCATCCAGTTGAGGGCCAGTCAAGATGAGTTAGAGCGGCTTGAAGGCTTGCGCCCGGACCACCCCCAAATAGTGAAAAAGCTGACCGGGTGCTTGAGAGATGTAAAGTCTGGGGACAGAGTTGTCGCTGCCGCACGCGGCGCCGACGAATTGGATTTCTTTGTGAATGGTACACAAACCTGCTCATTAACCCATACTGGCATACGCGATCGCTACATGAGCATTTGGCTGTCTGATCAGGCGCGAGACCGAGAGTTGGCACGACGGTTGCGTGGAGCAGTCTGAGTGCTAGCACGTGTTGGGCTCTTTGCCGCTATGTTGGCTGCGGCAGGAGTGCCTCTTTACATCCACCTACCTCGCTATGTCACAGTGGAGATGGGTCTCAGCTTGAGTACACTCGGTGCTGTGCTCCTTGGGATAAGGATTATGGATTTTGCGCAGGATCCTGCACTCGGATGGTTAACTGACCGTCCCGGTGTCAAAATTAGAAATTGGGCAATAGTAGGGGCCGTGGGATTAGCGGTGGGTTTCTGGGGGCTGTTTGGAGTGCAACCGGCAGCTTCACCAGTATATTGGCTGGTGGCAGTGCTTATCGTGATTTTTTCAAGTTATAGCCTCCTAACCATTTTATTTTACGCTCAGGGAGTTCGGCTGGCGCAATCTGGTGGATCTGACGGACACTACCGACTTGCGGGGGCTCGCGAGACAGGAACAGTACTCGGTATTTTGCTGGCTGCTATTTTACCGAGCGTTTTGGGGTATCGTGGTTTCGCGGCAGTTTACGCTGTACTCGTGTTCGCTGCAGTGGTCTCTATGGCTCGAGTTTGGAGCCGCGATGGTGCTCCAGAGGCTCCTGCCTCTCTCGGCTTGCGAGCAGTGCTAAGAAGCAAACGTATGCGGTGGTTGTTGACGCTAGGGCTTGTGAATGCATTGCCTGTTGCAGCGACATCAACGCTATTTCTGTTTTTTGTGGAAGACAAACTTAAGCTGGCTAGCGCAGCGGGCATTTTCCTGCTGATGTTTTTTGCGGCAGCAGGTCTCAGTGCACCAATTTGGGCCTATCTGGCGAGACGATGGGGCGCGAAGAGAGTATTGGTGGGGGGTATGACTTTAGCAATTGTGAGCTTTGTCGGAGTAATTGGGCTGAGCGAAGGGGCTACCATCGGTTTTGGGGTCGTTTGCGTCGGATCAGGAATGGCGCTTGGAGCTGATATGGTGCTGTTGCCCGCCTTGTTGTCGGTGGCGCTTGATCAAGAAGAGCTGGAAGGTGGGGCTGGATTTGGCATGTGGTCGCTAGTCACAAAACTGTCCCTGGCCGTCGTGGCCGCTGTTCTACTTCCTTTATTAGAACAGTCTGGATTTGTGCCGGGAAAGGAAAACGACGCAAATGCATTGCAAGCTCTTACGTTCGGCTACGCAGTCCTACCTTGCCTCCTAAAAGTAGCGGCATTGTTCTTGGTCCTTGCCTTGCCGCGCTCGGTGCGTGGAACTTGATCTAGCTTGCCCTCAGACCCTCCTCGTGCCACCAAAACAAATGCGCCTTTTTTTTCTGACGAGCCTAACAATGACCGCTTTTGCTGCAAACTCTGTGTTGAATAGGGGGGCGATAAACCACTTTGGAATGGATCCGGTGCTATTTGCCGCTATTAGATTGTCGGCCGGGGCGTTAGTCCTTTTCTTCCTAACTGTAGCGTCCCGGCGCAGTTTCAATTTTGGCGGGTGGGGTCGGTTGTTGGGTGTTGGAGGACTTCTAGTCTACATTTTTGGGTTTTCGTTGGCTTATTTATCGCTGGATGCGGGCATCGGTGCACTAATTCTATTCGGTGTGGTGCACATTACAATGTTTGCAGGCGCGGTGTTTGGACGCGAAGAATTGCCTTCAGCGCGCTGGGTAGGAGCGGCTCTTGGGTTTGTCGGTTTGACATGGTTGTTGTGGCCAAAGGGCCCGATAACTGTGTCACTGACGCACGCATACATGATGGCATTAGCAGGAATTGGATGGGGGGTGTATTCTTTGCAAGGACGCCGTGAGAGGGACGCATTACAGGCGACCGCCCTTAACTTTTTACTCGCAACCCCAATTGGGATCGGGCTGGCCTTCATGCTGAGCGGGTATACTCAAGTTAACCCATTTGGTATCGCATTGGCGGTGGCATCGGGAGGCTTGACCTCAGCGATGGGGTACGTCCTTTGGTATCGGCTCATACCCGTTTTGGGTGCGAGCCGCGCAGCAGTTGCTCAGTTAAGCGTACCCGTTATCGCTTTTGGCGGTGGCACGTTTTTGCTTAACGAGCCTTTGACATTGAGATTTTTGGGTGCGTCGATTTTGGTGATTGGTGGAGTTCTAGTATCAATGCGCCAATAGTGTGCAGAAAAGCTCAGCAGCGTTTTCATTTGTGTGAAATATTAGGATTTCTTCTACCGGTGACATGAAACAGCTCTTATCAGCTTTCGTAGTTTTGCTTATTTTGGCGCCCATGGCGGCAAGTGCAGATTGCGTTGTGCTTTTGCACGGTTTGGCCCGAACCAAAAGCTCCTTTGTTTTAATGGAAGCGGTGTTTCAGAGGCTCGGTTACGAGGTGGTCCGTCCTGGCTATCCGTCGACTCGCAAAGAGATAGAAATACTTGCTCGGGAGACACTGCCTAAGGCGTTAAATGCTTGCCAAAATGGAAAAGTACATTTTGTCACGCATTCTCTTGGAGGCATTCTACTGCGGTTGTGGCTGTTGGATCATCGTCCAGACAACTTGGGACGTGTGGTGATGCTGGGGCCGCCCAATCAAGGGTCGGAGCTAGTTGATGTGCTTAGTAAACTAGAACCTTTCGACTGGATTAACGGACCAGCAGGTGCCCAATTGGGAACTGATGGTTTACCACCAGAATTGCCGCCGGTCAATTTTGAGTTGGGCATTATTGCAGGAAACCGTTCACTTAACCCGTTTTACTCTGCACTTATTGAGGGCCCAGATGACGGAAAGGTCTCTGTGCAAAGTACGCGAGTTGCCGGAATGAAAGATCACCTAATTTTGCCGGTCACGCATACTTTCATGATGAACAACCCGCTGGTGATTGTGCAGGTGCGATTGTTCCTTGAAAATGGTACCTTTGATAGGAACTTGAATTGGGGCGACGCAAAGGCTGCGCTGAATGAGTTGGGTGGCTGGCGCAAACTTGATTGTGAAAAAGGTGAATGCAAGGGAGAACTCAGTGAATGAGTTTGACCTTGTTGGCGCTCAATTCTTAAGGCGGAAGGGTTTGAGTGCGGCACCGATGGGTGTCCGTGGAAGCAATATTGCACCTGCAGGTAATGCTCGAACAGTCGACCTTTCTGGTTTCCTAGTAGCACCAGGAATTATTGATTTGCACGGTGATGCTTTTGAACGCCACCTTGCGCCGCGACGGGGTGTTGTCAAAGACCTCGTTCCTGCATTGATATCGACTGATGCGGAACTGGCTGCAAATGGCATCACCACGGCGATTTTGGCCCAATTCTGGAGTTGGGAAGGCGGGATGCGTAGTCCTGCATTTGCCAAAGGTTTACTTGAAGCGCTATCGGGTGAAATTGGAATGATCACGGACTGCCGAGTGCAACTGCGGTTTGAGACGCATATGCTGCAGCACTACGCTGAATTTGAGTGTGTAGTGGATCGGTTTGGCATCAAATATGTCGTTTTCAATGATCACCTGCCACACAAGGCGCTAACTTGTGGCAAGCGCCCGCCTCGATTGACTATGCAAGCCTTGAAAGGCGGGCGCAGTCCCGAGACGCATCTAAACCTAATGAGATCGCTGCACGCACAGAGCGCAGAGGTTCGGCCGTCAATTGCTGAGCTGGTAAAGAGATTTCGCAGTAAGAACGTTCATATGGGCAGTCATGACGATACTTCTGGAGAAGTTCGACAATGGTGGCGGTCTATTGGAGTTGGCATCTCAGAGTTTCCCAAATCCTTTGGTGCGGCGAAAAATGCGCGAGAAGGTGGCGATACGATAGTCTTGGGCGCACCCAATATTGTGCGTGGTGGGTCACATTCTTCCAATGTGTCTGCTCGTGACCTTGTAATGAGGGGTTTATGTGACGTTCTGGCATCTGATTATCACTACCCAGCATTGCGGCAGGCGGCTCTCAAATTGGTCGCGGAGGGTGATGTTTCGCTTAGTGCTAGTTGGGGTCTGATCTCTGAGCGCCCGGCTGAGATTTTGGGCCTCTCGGATCGAGGGGTGTTAGAGTGTGGTCGTCGTGCAGATCTGGTTATTATATGCCCAAAGACTGGGCAAATCGGTGCGACCATGGTGGCGGGCCGGTTTAGTTTTCTTGCTGGGGAAGTCGCCGATCGATTTATTAAATAGATGCGCCTGATAATTACTTAGTCACCTATTCTAAAGTATAATTTCAGCCTCAACTTTTTGAAAATTTGGCTGATCTGGGACTTGTCCGTAACCATCATCGTGTACCACACAGCGTCTTTATCCTAGGTTCGGAGAGTTAAAGCCAAAAGCGCAGTTCGCTGATCGTTAGATCGTCTTGATTATTTGAGCAGTAAATAACGACAAATATGTTGGATGTATTGACTTGGAGCGTGAGAGTGATGCTTCTGACAATTGCCGCTGCCAAAGATCAACCCGTTGAAAGAACGCCTGTCCCATTTCGCGCAGGGCGGGTATTTCTGTTCAAGCCGATGGCAAAGTTAAATGTATTTATTCGTCGACCCGTAGTGACAGACATTTCAATCACTGGATAGTTCGACTACAACGTATTTTTGGCGAATTTTACATCGGTCTGCGGCTTTTCTAAATTGTAAACCAGTAACAATTTAAAGTGTTAATTAGCGGCTTCTAGGTCGAACTCTGTTTACATGGCCCATTTTCCGGCCTGGTTTGGTCTCAGCCTTGCCGTATAGATGCAGTGCAGCCTCATTTGCCGTTAGCAAATCTGGTATTTTATCCATATCGTCGCCGATCAGGTTTTCCATTTCCACATCCATATGTCGTTGCCCGTCACCAAGTGGCAAACCGGTAATTGCGCGAATGTGCTGCTCGAATTGGTCTACGATGCAGCCATTCTGGGTCCAGTGACCAGAATTGTGTACTCGGGGTGCAATTTCGTTCACAATTAAACCTTCAGAGGTTACGAAAAGCTCCACGCCCATGACTCCAACATAATCAAGTTTATTTAGAATCTGCGCTGCCAATAGAACAGCGTCAGTGAGTTGAGATGAGTTGAGCCGTGCTGGAACTTTAGTTGTCCGCAGAATACCGTCAAAATGTACGTTTTCACCTGGATCAAAACAGGCAATGTCACCGTTCAGGCTTCGGGCGGCAATGACAGACACCTCGTGTGAAAAGTTGACAAAACCTTCCAGAATGGCTGGAGCGCCCGCCATACATGCTAAAGCTTCATCTGCGGCATCAGCGTCGAGTAAGCGAGCTTGCCCCTTGCCATCATAGCCTAACCGTCGTGTTTTTAGAATTGCTGGAGTTCCAACCGTGGTCAACGCTGCCTTTAAATCTTGCAAAGTGACCACCGGAGAGAATGGCGCAGTTTTAAGACCAAGTGCTTCCAGAAACTCCTTCTCGGTTTGACGATCTTGTGAAATCTGGAGAGCCTTACGATTGGGCCGAATAGGGCGTTGCGTTTCGATCTCATCTAGGGCCGTGGTCGGAATGTTTTCAAATTCGTATGTGATGATGTCGACTGAACGTGCAAAAGAGCGCAGAGCAACTATATCATCGTAACTGGCCGTAGTGACTTGATCCGCTACCTGTGCAGCAGGTGGATTGGTATGAGGCTCAAAGATATGAGTTTTATACCCTAACCGCGATGCGGCTACGGAAAGCATGCGGCCAAGCTGTCCACCACCAAGGATACCGATTGTACTATCGAGGGGTAGTGCTTTAGTCATCCTGTGGCTCATCCATTATAGAATTGGATAAGGCGCGGCGCCATGCATCAAGGCGTTGGGCAAGATCGGCGTCTTGAAGCGCCAAGATCGCAGCCGCCATCAGACCACCATTCGTGGCGCCAGCGGCCCCGATGGCCATGGTTCCCACAGGGAACCCTCTGGGCATTTGGACAATTGAGTAGAGGCTATCTACACCCGACAAAGCGCGGGTTAAAATTGGGACGCCGATCACAGGCACCCTAGTTTTTGAAGCCATCATGCCCGGCAGGTGTGCTGCACCACCGGCACCAGCAATAATCACTTGAAGCCCGCGATCTGTGGCCGTTTTGCCGTAACTCCACAAGCGTTCTGGGGTTCGGTGAGCCGAAACAATCCTTTTCTCGTAAGGGATGCCCAGTTCGTCCAAGATCTCTGCTGCAAGTTTCATCGTGTGCCAGTCAGATTGGCTGCCCATGATAATGCCGACTTGAGGTGTTTCAGTCATTCTTGCCTCTACCACGCTGTGAAGCACGGTTTATAACGGATAAAGGGCTGTTCGCAATGTGATGCTGTGCCAATAGTGGTTTTTAGGCAATAATGTCGGGGGTTAGGCGGTCTTCAATCAGCGCGATCATGTCTTTAAGCCGCAATTTCTGCTTTTTGAGTCGCTGTAAAGTCAATTGATCTCCTCGTCCGCGCTCAACAAGAGCATGAATTGCTTCGTCTAAATCGCGATGCTCTTGTTTGAACACTTCTAATTCGACTTTTAGAACATCATCGGTTTTCATTGCCAGGTCAGTAGGGGCATTCATTAGCAGCAATTCCTAAGATTTTGCAGGATTCCAGCATACCGATTTGGGCGCTTCGTGCAAAGGGTTTGGACCATTGCGCGATATGTTTCTTGTGCTGGAACCCCTTGCTTTTAGTTAACAGCCTAACCATGTTAGTACGTGTAAGGATCGCCAAATTTGGGGTTCTATTTTGGACTGTCGCTTAGACTAAGGACGTGTCGATGACTAAACTGACTTTAGGGTCTTACCCCCATATGCTGGGCTTTGAGCAATTGGAACGCCTTCTTGAGCGTACTTCAAAGACTGGAAACGAAGGGTACCCGCCTTTCAATATAGAACAACGGTCGGATCAATCTTTCCGAATTACGCTTGCGGTTGCAGGATTTCGAGAGGAAGACTTAAGCATAACGTTAGAGGACCGACAGTTAGTAATCCGGGGTCGTCAGAACGATGACTCTGGTAACAGAGTTTTTTTACACAGGGGTATAGCTGCCCGTCAATTTCAAAGATCCTTCGTGCTCGCTGACGGGGTTGAAGTGGGAGCCGCCGATATGGAAAACGGACTACTTCATATTGATTTGAGCCAATCGAGGCCTGAAACCGTAGTGCAAACAATTCGAATTAATAAAGGCTAACGTGATGTACACAAAGTTTGACTTGGGGAGTGAAGACGAGCAACGCATTGTCTACGTACGCAAGGTCAATGTCTTCGATTTACCAGAGGACATGCAAGAACAGGCTGAGGGAGCCAAGTCTCTCTATGCAGTGCATAGTGCCGACGGTGAGAGGTTAGCAGTTGTGAAAGAACGCAATCTCGCTTTCCTATTAGCGCGTCAAAACAACTTTGATCCGGTTACAGTGCACTGACTTTTCTGGCCGCGAGATAGTAAAAATTCACCTGCAGATTGACAACACTTTATCATTCAAAAAATACCAAACGTTACATTACGTCGTAATTCTCAGTTCTTAAGTAGTCTATCAGGATAATCTTCTCCTTAACGGACGTATGGGTCCGTAGGTAGTCAAATGTCTTGGAAGCGTTAACAAAGTGTGGGCGGCTATTTTAACGCGAAACACAACAAGCACTGGTATGCTCGTTGTGTATCTGCAGTTCTGACCATCAAAGACAGTTGAGCCGCGCAATATGAATGCGCGGCTCTAACAAGATATTACTGTGCAGCGATTAGACCAAGACTTTCCAACTTCAAGATTACTTGGTGGGCGCAGTTGTCGACTTCAACATTCTCGGTCTCCACTCGCAACTCTGGCTCAGCGGGTACGTCATATGGATCTGAAATTCCAGTGAACTCTTTAATTTTACCCGCCCGAGCTAATTTGTAGAGGCCTTTGCGATCACGCCGTTCGCACTCTTCAAGTGAGGTCGCAACGTGCACTTCCATAAATGCACCAAATTGCTCAATGTCCTCGCGTACCGCCCGTCGAGTCATAGCGTAGGGGGCGATTGGTGCACAAATGGCGATACCACCGTTTTTAGTGATCTCTGACGCTACGTATCCGATGCGTCGAATGTTGAGGTCTCGGTGTTCCTTTGAAAATCCCAGTTCTGAAGATAGGTTTTTACGGACGATATCACCATCTAACAAAGTTACAGGCCGTCCACCCATCTCCATCAACTTCACCATCAAAGCGTTTGCAATGGTTGACTTCCCAGAACCGGAAAATCCGGTAAAGAACACGGTGAAGCCCTGTTTCGAACGTGCTGGTCGGGTGCGGCGCAGCTCCTTAACGACCTCTGGAAAGGAAAACCATTCTGGAATTTCTAGGCCTTCAGAAAGGCGGCGGCGTAATTCTGTTCCTGAGATATTCAGGATAGTAACTTTTTCCTTGTCGGTGATTTCATCTATTGGTTCATACTGGGCTCTTTCTTGCACCCAAACCATGTGTTTGAAGTCGACCATTTCGATACCCATTTCCTCCTCATGAACTCGAAACAGGTCTTGTGCATCGTAGGCACCGTAGAAGTCGTTACCCTCACTATTTTTACCCGGACCAGCGTGATCGCGCCCCACTATAAAATGGGTGCAACCATGGTTTTTGCGAATTAGACCATGCCAGACAGCTTCGCGCGGGCCTGCCATACGCATGGCGAGGTTCAGTAAGCTCATTGATGTGGTCGATGCCGGATATTTATCAAGCACCGCTTCGTAACATCGTACGCGCGTGAAATGATCAACATCGCCTGGCTTGGTCATGCCAACAACCGGATGGATCAATAGGTTGGCTTGAGCTTCCCTTGCGGCGCGAAATGTCAATTCCTGATGGGCGCGGTGCAGCGGATTGCGAGTTTGAAAAGCGACAACCTTGCGCCAACCAACTTTGCGGAAATATGCGCGTAGTTCATTTGGTGTGTCTCGGCGCGCACGGAAATCATAGTGAACTGGCTGTTGAATGCCGACAATTGGCCCGCCAAGGTAAATCTGACCGGCTTGGTTATGAAGGTAATTAACTGCCGGGTGGGCATCGTCGTTGGCGCCAAATACTTTCTCGGCTTCGCGCGATTTGTTTGGTTCCCAGCGATCGGTTACGGTCATGGTGGCAAGGATTACACCTTCTTGATCGCGAAGTGCGATGTCTTGCCCTAATTCCAGTGTGGCAGCGAAATCAGTGCTAACATCGAGAGTGATCGGCATTGGCCACAGGCTTCCATCGGCCAAACGCATGTTCTCAACGACGCCATCGTAGTCGGCTTCGGACAAAAAGCCCTTCAGGGGGTTGAAGCCGCCATTCATTAGCAATTCAAGATCGCAGATTTGACGCGGGGTGAGGTCGTGGCTGACGAGATCTGAAGCTTCAACTTTCAGTTTTTGGGCACTCTCATAAGAAACGAATAGTTCGGAAATTGGAGCCAAATTATTCTGCATTGGATGCATCCTGTGTTTAAAAAGTGATAGACTGGTCGTGGTTCCAGTGAGTTCCGCGTGAAGTGCAAAATACTCAGAGCGTTTTCGGGCAAGGAACTGATCAGTTAGACGTGATTTTTCTGCAGCGCCGCGGGAAGTAAGTGAATACGCAAATCGCTGTCGCTTATCTCGCCCGGACCTACTGGAAATTTTTATAAATCCGGCACTCGCCGAATTTCGGAGTTCCGCATTAAGTTTTCCAAGGGAAATGCCAAGCGCTGACGCCGTTGCTCGTTGAGAAGCGTCCGGAGCAGCGTCAAGCTGGCGCAAGAGGCGAAAGATGAGGTCGTCCCCCTCTGGATTTGGAGCTTCACTTGGGTCATTCATAGACAGCGGCCTAATGTGCGTTCATCCGTGAACACACATAGAATAGTTTTTTCTAAAAGCAAGGCGTTTTTTAAATTTCAAAATGTATTTTGCGAATTCCAAACAATTTCAGCGCGCGTCGTGGCAAGCCCTTTGTTCAGACCAATCCAATACAACAAATTATTAGGTGGTTTTGGACCCGTGTAGCAATGTTGGAAGTCTTGCAGCTTGAATCACCGCGAGGGCAGAAATCGTATGTGCTACACCGCGCAAATCAAGATCAATCAACTCCAGGTTGGATATGTCCTTGCCCGCTGCCTGAATTAGGTCGCTAGATATCAAGGCTTCAACTCCAAGCTCCTTGGTGCAAGCTTCGATACGTGAGGTGGCGTTGACCGTGTCCCCAATTATTGTTCGTGGAGCGTTTTCTGCGGCACCTATTTCTCCCAGTACCAGATCACCCAGATGCAGACCCATTCCAATGGCGACTGGTTGAGCCCCTTCAGCTGCCAATGCTTTATTGAAGGTTTGAAGGGCTGATCCGATCCCGGCGGCTGCATCCAGCGCTGCCTGAGCAGAAGCACGTTCATCCTCAAGTTCAAACAGTGCAAGGAGCCCATCTCCAAGATATTTATCCACGGTGCCACCGGCGCCGGAAATCGATGGCACAATAGCGTCGAAGAATCGGTTTAGCAAAAACACAACATCGTATGGTAATTGTCCGGTTGTTCGAGCGGTAAAACCGCGCATGTCGAGGAACAGAATTGCCAGTCGACGCTCCTGCCCAAGGCTTTGATGCGCGCGCGCGCGGCGCCCGTCGGCCCGGAACACCCTGAGCACAGTAGCAGGTTCGCTCGGGCGTAGTTGACAAGCCAAACGAGCGTTTGGTGGAGCGTTAACGGCTCTCAGGCTAGATAATTCGGCCGGGGAGGGAGGGTGCAAGCGATCCCCTCCGGCTTCGATCACTACCCTGCAAGTGGTACAACGTCCTCGTCCTCCACAAAGGGACATGTGCGATACCCCAGCGGTGCGCGACATCTCCAGCAACGTCATGCCGCGCTGGCCATAGATCTCAGGGCCATCGATATAGCGAATACGTAATGAGTTTCTGTTTCCTAACAGTTTGCGACCAAGAAAAATCGCTATTGTTAGCAAAAGCAGTGCCCAGAAAATAGCAAGTCCACTATCAGTAATTTTTCTCAATGCAGCAAACGTTTCTGGCGTTGGGAAGTTATATTCTTCGCGCAAGGCTGGGCCCGTCGTGGGGTCCCATATGCGGGCATTTTGACTGCGGCCCTGAACCACAAATCCTGCGATTGCGTAGGCTGGTAAAAGAGTCGCGATCATAATCATGAGGGGTTGAATGCGATGCCACACTGGCGAAACACGCAACCAATACTGTAGGCCAATGCAGGCGTGTATCCAGGTGACAAGTACAAGTGTTCCCTGCTGCCAGCCGCTGGACGTGTTCCAGATCACACCGGTGATGAAACCCATTTTGACCTCAACACCAAAGAAGCGATTGGCAAGGTCGGTATGCACAAAATGCGCCATAAGTAAAAATGGGATGCTTACGCCAAGTAACATTTGTAGGGCTTCGGCTAATGGCATTCGAAGAGTGCGGCGCCACGCAATGCGATAAAGCGCGAGGCCGAGGTGTGTCAGGAAAGCCGAAGACATGGCCAGCATGCCGATCACATTACCAAAAATTGCGCTAGTTACTCCCTGAGATGCCTCCATCAACTCGAGCGAGAACAAGCCCATCCCAACGCTTAGGAGGTGGAGGAATACGTATGAAAAAAGCACTAGGCCCGAGATTATCCGAGCCTTGGTCCGCCAACTGCCGCGCCATAATGGGTTCGCCATGCACGTCTCCGATCATCTAAGTTCAAATTTGGAACCTGAGGGGAGGTGGGTCAATCCTGCTCAGATAGGAATTTCTCAGCATCTAGGGCTGCCATGCACCCCATGCCTGCCGAGGTAACTGCCTGCCTGTAAACGTGGTCTGTCAGATCGCCTGACGCGAAAATTCCCGGTACAGATGTTCTAGTTGAACCGGGTTCGACCAGGACATAGCCGCCATTGTGTAATTCTAACTTGTCCACAAGCAGTTCATTGGCTGGTGCGTGCCCAATGGCGATAAAGACACCCTTGCACGGAATATCTGTAATCTTGCCAGTTTTAACATTTTTAGCCTTGATGCCTTCTACACCCAGCGGCATGTCCGATCCATAAACCTCTTCAAGCGTGTTGAACCACATTGGTACAATTTTATCGTTTTTGAAGAGCCTATCTTGCAAAACCTTTTCTGCACGCAGCTCATCACGTCGGTGGATGAGAGTCACTTTTGACGCAAATTTTGTGAGGAATAAAGCCTCCTCGACGGCAGTGTTTCCGCCACCGATGACCACGATTTCTTGACCGCGATAGAAAAAGCCGTCGCAGGTGGCACAGGCAGAAACGCCAAAGCCTTTGAACTTTTCTTCGCTTGCGATACCCAGCCACTTAGCGCGGGCCCCGGTGGCTAGGATAATCGCATCAGCTGTGTAGTGCGTACCACTATCTCCTAAGGCCTGAAAAGGGCGCTTGGAAATGTCTAGTTCGGTTATGATGTCACCAACAATCTTACAGCCCATCGCCGCTGCATGTTCCTGCATTTTAATCATTAAATCTGGGCCCTGAACTTCTGTAAATCCGGGATAGTTTTCAACCTCTGTTGTGGTAGTCAGCTGTCCACCTGGTTCGATGCCCTGTACGAGAATTGGTTCCAACATTGCGCGTGCTGCATAAACGCCTGCCGTGTAACCCGCCGGACCCGAACCAATAATCAGAACTTTGGTGTGTTTGGTATCGGCCATGGGCCCCTCCTCAATAAAATTAACCTGTATAACTTGTTGCCGTATAGTCTGCCCATGTCGACAGGAAAACCCCATGATATGTGTGCAAAAACGCACACGGTCCCAATGGCAGTGTGGTTGGTTGGAGCTGCGTGGTCGGTCGGAAAAGATAATTACTCTTTTGCGAAATATTATTGCGTAAGATTAAGGTAATGCTATAAGAAACGTAAAACTGAGGGAGAGCTTGATCAAATGCCTAGTACTCGGCTTGATCCTATCGATCGAAAAATCCTAGCTGAATTGCAGTCTGATGGCCGCATGACGAACGTGGAACTTGCCAAGAGGGTAGGGATATCCGCGCCACCATGTTTGCGACGCGTGCGGACACTGGAGGAGGCAGGGTTTATTAGAGGGTATCACGCGGAAGTTGACTCGCGAGAACTGGGTTTTGAGGTGCAGGTTTTCGCGATGGTTGGGTTGGTTAGCCAAGCCGAGGCGGACCTGAGTATTTTTGAAGACCGTTGCCGGAGTTGGCCACTAGTCCGCGAATGCCACATGCTTAATGGTGAAGTGGATTTCATATTGAAATGCGTCGCACCGGATTTGAGCACTTTTCAGACCTTTTTGACCGAAGAGCTGCTCAAAGCGGACAACGTAGCAAGTATTAAAACGTCGTTGGTTATTCGCGGCGCCAAGGATGAACCAGGTGTGCCATTTGATGTGCTGGAGGAACGTCTGAGTCGCAACGCCTAAAATGATCCTCAAGATTGGTATGTATTGTGCCACTTGAGGTATGTTTGACTGCCTACAGTACGTGGCCTCGACGGGGTTAATGCAGGCTGAAGTTTGAATTCGGCAAGCTTATACCTAATGCCGAGTTATTGAGATTGTAGATGGACAGCAATTTGGTCGTCGTTTACGAAATCGGCTAGCGTGCCCAATGGATAACGCGGCAAGCCTGTTCGTCTGGATTTTTTACTGCATCCTTCAAGTGATTTGGCATGTTGCGCGCAAGTTTTCGAATGGCCTTGGTGCAACTCTTAACAGCCTCCTGTTCGGCAAAGCCGCGAGAACCTTCGGCCCACGAATAACCAGATGCGCCATTGTTTGAAATTGCAAAAGCACCGAAGCGATCGTCGTCCTGCAGTCGTAGATATTCCCGAAAGTCCTTATTTGCACTGCGAGACAGCGTTAGTTCTGCTCTACTGGGGTCAAAGCGCTTTGGATAAATGTGGGCATAAAGAAAACACCCAGACGCACTTTTTGACTTGTGGGCGCAAGACTGTCTCGCAAACCGCTCAGCAGATTCAATATTCGATGCATTCCAATAAGCGCCGCCTACTTTCTCGGACGGATTTGCGAAAAATGCTCCGAAATAATCGGCTTTGCGTCTAAATTGTCGATATTCACGACGTGCGTCACCGCGTAATTTTGCATCAGACAGTTCGAATAAACTCGAGCGATTTTTTTCTACATTCACATCCTGTGCTCTTAGGGTTGTTGCGGAAATAAGAACAGCGATCCCGAGAGCCGCTGCAATCAAGTGCGTTTCCATCATTCAACTCTCATAGCACGGGGCGAGTGTCACTGTGCCGCTGTTAATTCTACAATAGTCGAAATGATAGCACGGGCATTCTCACTAGACCAGTCCGCGTCACCCTGAAGACGTGCGATCTCACGACCATCCACGTCAATCAGAACCGTCGCTGGAAGGCCTAATACGGCCATGTCGCGGGCGACCAATTGTTTGGGGTCTCGGTGTAGTGGCAGATTAGATACTCCGATCTCGTCGAAGAATTTTTCCATTGCTGGTAACATATTGCGCCCAGTTGCCAATGTGACTACTTCAAAATTGTCGCCACCCAGCATGGATTGCAATTCAGACAGCATCGGCATTTCGTGACGACATGGCGCACACCAGGTTGCCCAAAAATTTAAAAGAATGACCTTACCTCGATAGTTGGCCAAGGTGGTGTCGCTACCATCAGCCTTAACAAAAATCTGATCTGTAGTAGCGAGCGGTTGACTGTGAAAATTCAGTTTTCGCATGTCTCCTTGACGCATGTCCATTATTTCTTCGATGACAAGCGCAGTTCCCGCGATTGCAGAGTTTTTGAGGGACATAAAGGACACGGCTGCAATTGCGATTGCCGCCAGCCCCGTATAAACCAGCGCGAACCCATTGAGTTTCATATTCCCTCCGAAGGGCAAAAAATGACCAAAAAAACCTCGAACCAGATGTGGGGCGGCCGCTTTGCCGCTGGACCAGACGCGATTATGGAGGCGATCAATGCCTCAATCGGGTACGATCAGCGAATGGCGGCTCAAGATATTGCTGGCTCGAGCGCCCACGCAGCGATGCTTGCTGCTGAAGGTATTATTAGTGATAGCGATGCAGAAGCCATTCGGGAAGGGCTTCTCACGGTGTTGTCAGAGATTGAAAGTGGATCATTTCACTTTTCGACTGCTCTCGAGGACATACACATGAATGTTGAAGCGCGTCTGAAAGAGATCATTGGAGAGCCGGCAGGACGTTTACACACAGGACGAAGTCGTAATGATCAGGTCGCAACGGATTTTAAACTCTGGGTACGTGATCAGATTGACGCTGCTGTTGGGGGGGTCGACACGTTGATTGGCACACTTTTAGTGCAGGCCGAAGCCGGTGCAGAATGGGTCATGCCTGGATTCACGCATTTACAAACAGCGCAGCCGGTTACTTGGGGTCATCACATGATGGCCTATGTTGAGATGTTTGCACGGGATAAAGGCCGTTTTGAGGATGCGCGTAAGCGTATGAATGAATCTCCATTGGGAGCTGCTGCTCTGGCGGGTACATCGTTCCCTATTAATAGGCACGCAACGGCTGAGGCTCTAGGTTTTGACCGGCCAGCAGCAAATTCGCTTGACGCGGTAAGCGATCGAGATTTCGCGCTAGAGTTTTTAGCGGCTTCTTCAATTTGTGCCATGCACTTGTCACGCTTAGCCGAGGAGTTGGTGATCTGGTCGTCTGCACAGTTTCGATTTGTTACTTTGTCAGACCGCTTTTCCACTGGATCATCCATCATGCCCCAAAAGAAAAACCCGGATGCGGCTGAATTGATTCGAGCTAAAATTGGTCGAATTTTTGGAGCGAACACGGCACTTCTGATGGTTATGAAGGGCTTACCTCTCGCATATTCCAAAGATATGCAGGAAGATAAGGAGCAGGTCTTTGATGCCGCAGATAACCTGATGCTTGCCTTGGCGGCGATGTCAGGAATGATTGCAGATATGAACGCAAATTGTTCTAAATTGGAAGATGCCGCGGGTAGCGGCTTTTCGACGGCAACTGATTTGGCAGATTGGTTAGTAAGGGCGTTGAATATGCCCTTTCGTGATGCCCATCACGTGACAGGAACCCTCGTTGCTCTAGCAGAGGCGCGAGGGTGCGATTTGCCTGACCTGTCGCTAGAGGAAATGCAGACTGTCCACAGCGCGATTACACCGGATGTATTTGGCGTCTTGGGCGTTCACAATTCGGTCGCGTCCCGCGTTTCTTACGGGGGAACCGCTCCGGTACAAGTACGCCAGCAGATCGCTCGTTGGATGGAAAAACTCAAATGATCCGCGCAATAATCGCTGTATAATTGAACTGGATTTCTAGTTTGGAAGCTTGAGTGACGAAAAATCGTGAGCAAACGGTGCCATTATCACCCGGTTAAATAGTGATAGGCGGCGCTATCTTCGGTGTTGTTTGTGGCATGTAGCGTTTACTTGTGTGGCAAACCCTTTTGCATCAAAATACGCCGTGCGTTAGGATGACGCTCCGGGACATTTGGGGAATGGGTATAGTGATACGCGTTTTATGTTTTCTTGTTTCAGCAAAATTATTGACCGGATGTGGTATTGACGGTGAGCCGATGACGCCAACGATGAATGCTAGAATCGGACATGGGTTGGGCGAGTACACGTTAAGTCACCTCCAAATCAAAGACGGTTCGATTAGATTTTTTTGATGTTAGTGGCTGTGGCAACCTAAAAAATCGGTATTGTGATGATGGCCGTAGATTTGAATACGAACCAGCCGTGATTACTTTTCGTATCACACAAAGTACAAAGTCACAGTCAGTTGGAGGTTATAATTGTCGTTGTTAAGATTGATATTCCTGGCTCTTGCCATTTGGGGTGCGGTGCATCCAATGAGCTTCTTTGGGCCGTGGATCGTGGAAAACGGTCTAAACATTGAAAAGCTTGTTGCGGATTGGAAAACGAGCAAAGCAACCACTGGCCTCTATTGGGACTTGGTGATTTCCGCCATTACTCTTACCGTTTGGATTGTTGCCGAAGTTGCCGTGCGCCGAAACTTCCTAGCATTAGTCGCCATTCCGGCAACATTCCTAATTGGCGTCAGTTGTGGGTTGCCACTTTATCTATATCTACGTTCAAAGCCAATAACTTAAAAGATACATATCAACTAGCTTTGACGGAGTTATATAGTTTAGGTGCTGTCACGGATGCTTCTCGTAACCGAGAGCATTTTCCTTTGAAATCGACTGATGCGTGCTGAGCAGCATTGAACGCTTGCTCGTCCGTGTCTATACCACTGCGAAGGTGATTGGGAAGAGGCCAAGCCATGGATCATTTTATCTATCGTGATGGCACACTCTTCGCCGAAGAGGTGCCGGTAACGGAAATCGCCACTGCGGTCGGGACACCTTTTTATTGCTACTCGTCAGCTACATTTCAGCGTCATTTTAGATTGTTGGATGAAGCCCTTGATGGGCTTGATCATCTCGTATGCTATGCAATGAAAGCGGCAAGTAACTTGGCGATATTGAAGACGCTGGGCGCTCTGGGTGCCGGAATGGACGTTGTTTCGGGTGGAGAGTACGCGCGCGCACTCGCAGCAGGTGTGCCTGGGGAGCGCATTGTATTCTCCGGCGTTGGCAAAACACGCGAAGAGATCGCAACTGCGCTCAACGGTGGCTTGCGTCAGTTTAATGTCGAAAGTGAACCCGAGATGGACGTGATTAATTCAGTTGCGCTGGAGCTGGGATTGGTTGCGCCGATTACAGTGCGAGTTAACCCAGACGTAGACGCCAAAACCCATGCGAAGATTGCTACTGGAAAATCTGAGAATAAATTTGGCATTCCGATCAGCCGTGCTCGTGACGTATACAGCTACGCAGGCTCTCTTAAGGGACTGAAAGTTGTTGGAATTGACGTGCATATTGGTAGCCAACTTACGGAGTTAGAGCCATTTGAGCTGGCCTATCGGAAAGTTGCGGAGTTAACGGAGCAACTGCGTGCTGACGGTCACAAAATAGTACGCCTCGATCTAGGCGGCGGGCTGGGTATTCCTTACGAGCGTTCAAACACCGCCCCACCTTTACCGATTGAGTATGGTGCGATGGTTAAGCGAGTGCTCGGGCATCTCGGTTGTGAGATCGAGATCGAGCCAGGACGGCTAATTGCAGGAAATGCGGGGATTATGGTCAGTAAAGTGATTTACGTCAAATCCGGTGAAGACCGCCAATTTCTGATTGTTGACGGAGCTATGAACGATTTGATCCGCCCTGCCATGTATGAGGCGCATCACGATATTATTCCAATCGTCGAGTCGGTGCCAGGAACCGAGATGACGCGTTACGATATCGTTGGGCCTGTCTGTGAAAGCGGCGACACCTTTGCTCGGGCGCGGGTTATGGCACCTTTGAGCCAAGGAGACCTTATCGCGTTTCGTAGTGCTGGTGCATATGGCGCGGTCATGTCTAGCGAGTACAACTCGCGTCCGTTGATACCTGAGGTTTTAGTCAATGGTGATCAATTTGCAGTTATCCGCCAACGCCCGAGCTATGAAGAAATGATAAACCGCGATAGCATCCCCTCATGGCTGTAGTTCTGTGCAGCTGACCTCTCGGTGGATGGAAGAGACGTGGTGCATCGGACAGAAGCAGAATTAGCATTAAAACGGCTGGATTGGGTGCTTGGCCTGACACGGTTGGGTCTTTTGGCTGAACAAGTGACTCGAGCATTTTGGCCAGTGTGGTCTGTCATTTTTTTGGTTCTGGCCGTGCTAATGATGGGTGTTCAGGATATCCTTCCACTCGAGGCTGTGTGGATTCTTTGCCTGTTAACTCTTTCTGGACTTGTGATCGCCTTGGGCCACGGAGTACGCAAGTTCTCTTGGCCTTCTCGGCATCACGCTTTGTCGCGTTTGGATACTACGCTGCCAGGACGTCCCATTCAGGCACTTTTAGACATGCCTGCCATTGGATTAGGCGACGACGGAAGTATGTCATTATGGCGTGCTCACCAGTCCCGAATGGAAGCCAGCGCTTCTGACGCTCGCCCTGTACTTCCGGACTTGCGCGTTTCGCGCTTGGACCCTTTTGGATTGCGGTATATCGCACTGCTCGCTTTGTCGATTGCGTTATTGTTTGGATCCTTTGCGCAGGTTGGTAGCGTGACTGAGATGTCGCAAGGAAATGGAACAGGTTTGATGGCGGGACCGACTTGGGAAGGTTGGATTGAGCCGCCCTCTTACACCAGCAAACCCTCGCTTTACCTGAATGACCTACCGGAAGGTAATATAACGATCCCAGAAGGCAGCCGTATTCTGTTGCGTCTATATGGTGAAGTTGGTGCGTTGACAGTGGCGGAAACAGTGTCCGGCCGAATAGGGGAGGTGCCGAGTGCTGCACTTGCGGAACAGGATTTTACCGTTGAGAAAAACGGCAAGCTAGAAATTTCAGGTGCCGGTGGGCGCCTTTGGGATATTGTGCTTGTAGAAGACGCTGCGCCTGAAATCTCGATTACTGGACCAGCAGAGTTATCCTCGCGAGGTGAAATGACGCTGCCGTTTGAGGCGGCAGATGATTATGGAATTGTGGGCGGAGAAGCGACAATCACGCTGGATATAGAAGCGGTTGACCGACGCTATGGCCTATCGGCACAACCTGAAAGCCGCGCCCCAGTGCAGATAGAACTACCTTTACCAATTTCTGGCGATCGGACCGCGTTCGTAGAAGTTTTAATAGAAGATTTTTCGAAACATCCTTGGGCCAATTTACCAGTTACAGTCACACTGAGTGCTGAAGACGACGCAGGCCATTTGACGCTGACGAAAACCGAAAATACAAGGCTATCGGCTCGTCGATTTTTTGATCCACTGGCAGCAGCAATAATTGAAATGCGTAGAGATTTACTTTGGTCTCGTGAAAATGGACCAAGGGTAGCGCAACTGTTGCGTGCTATTTCACACCGTCCTGATGAGGGTGTGTTTAAGCGGGAGACCAACTACCTGCGCATGCGAACTGTATTAAGGCGTCTTGAAGCTGTGACAGGCCGTAGGATGACCGAAGAAAAACGAGATGAATTGGCTGAAGCCATGTGGAAGCTTGCCCTTCACTTGGAGGAGGGCGATCTGGGCAGTGCGCTGGAGCGATTACGTCAGGCTCAAGAGCGCCTTGCGGAGGCCATGAAAAACGGTGCCAGCGATGCTGAGATAGCCGAACTCATGCAAAATCTACGAGAGGCAACAAAGGACTACATGCGCGAAATGGCGCGTCGTAACCAAGAGAATGGAAATGAAGGAGAGCAGGAGCAACTTTCGGAAAATATGATGCCGCTGGATCAAGATGATTTACAACGCATGATGGACCGAATTCAGGAGCTAATGGAGGCTGGCCGGATGGCGGAAGCTCAGCAGGCACTGGATGAGCTGAGTCGCATGATGGAGAACATGCGTGTGACGCAAGGTCAAAATCAGCAAGGTGAGGGTGAAAAAGCTATGGAGGGTCTGGCTGACACTTTACGCGAGCAGGAAGGCATATCGGATGAAGCCTTTCGGGAGCTGCAAGAGCAATTCAACCCGAATGCGCAGCGCGGCCAGTCTAAAGAAAACGAGGGACAAAATGGTGGCGAGGGGCGTGGTCAATCGCATGATGGTACGGGGCAAGGTGCCGGTGAAGGTGAAGACGGTTTGGCTGAGAGCCAGCAGGCGGGGCGTGGAACACTGGAAAATCGACAGCGCGCCTTGCGTGAAATGCTAAAGCAACAAATGGGCTCTTTGCCAGGGCAGGGTACCCCAGAAGGAGACGCTGCGCGAGATTCGCTCGACCGAGCGGATGAAGCCATGGAAGGGGCAGAGGATGCGTTGCGGGAGGACGATCTTGCGGAGGCAATTGATCAGCAATCTGCCGCTATGGATGCTTTGCGGGAAGGAATGCGCAATCTCGGTGAAGCACTGGCACAACAACAAGGGCAACAAGGCAGCGCACAAAACCAGGGCACCTCATCACAAGATCCGTTGGGAAGAAGTGCTGGCGATAGGGGACCTGCAGGAACAGAAGAGGGACTTTTGCAGGGAGAGGATGTTTATCGCCACGCACGCAGGCTGCTTGATGAGATAAGGCGCAGAGCTGGCGAAGCAGGGCGCCCCGAAGTAGAGCGCAATTACTTGGAACGGTTACTGGATCGTTTCTAGTGCGGACTTCTTGGTAGGGCAGGTTAAAAATGTCGCAAATTTTAATGGCTTTGGGATAGGTTAGGACGCAATACTATCCAACCAGAGGAAAAGATCCGTCACCTGAGCGTCTAGCCAAACACGCGCCAAATTTGCATTGACTATGAAGTTGTCCAGATATGGTCCAGCGGGAGGGTAAACCTGCACAACCTGATCATTGTTGCTATAAGCAATTATTGCGGCTAGCGCTACCAGCAGTGCGACGCCAAAACCGAGTCGAAAGCCACTTGGTTTCTTGGTTTCATCCTGAAATTCGGTATCGGTACTAGCTACGTCAGCGCCTCCGCGCAGAGTAGTATTTATGTCATCGATGGCGGGAAAGAGCTCGCGCCTTGAAGCAGACTGGGTCGATTTAACAAGTTCTTCAGAAGTCGGGGCGGTGCTTGGCATGCCACGCAATCGCCGCATTCTTGTCTTGGCTTGCAACAGGCGTCTATCTGCTTCGTTATCTGGCTCAACAAGGCCAAGATCGGATTGTGTTTCCAGCGTGTCAGCTTTTCGGGCGCGCGCCTCGTAATCCGCTTCTCCTCGTAGAACGTCTACGACTGCTGGGTCGAGACCGCTACTTGGCCTAACGCCATCATTATTCTCTGGGTGCTCAGTTGTGTCATTTTGGTCCATATCTCCCAAAGCATGCTGAGCCAGCCCTCTTCCTTGATCGGCAAAATCTGGGCTGTATTCTTCCTCAGGGTAGGCATCAGCCCCATCATCTCCGGAACCAAAAGCCATATCTGGCGGTTCAATTTCTCTAAAGGTTGGCTCGCGCTTTGCATTATTCCCAACGTTTCTGTTATCGGGAAGATCATCTGACAGGGCGAATGCGTCGCTTTGATTGGCACGTTCGGCTTCTGTGTGGTTCTCGAACCAAGTATTGCCGCAGCCGGAGCATTCCACTTTACGTCCCTCAGGCGGGATTACGTCATCCGGTATTTCGTACTGCACACCACAATTTGGGCAGGTCAGCCGCATGATATTCCCCTGATGTCCACAATGGTTACCGTCACGAGTAGATCTTATTGTGTAACAAGGTCACGGGAAAGTGCAAAGCCTTGGCGTGATTGGATTGAATCCAGTCCGATGCTCGTGCACAACAAAGTGAGACAGGGGGCCCATTTGTGATTGAACTTGAAAATATTGCTTATAATTACGGTGGCGGGGAACTGCTGAGCGAAATTTCTTTAAAACTCGCTCCTGGATCATTCCATTTTTTGACTGGTCCGTCAGGTTCTGGCAAGACTACTTTCCTTAAACTTTGCTACGGTGCGTTGACGCCCACTGCAGGTAGTGTTGAGCTTTTCGGGCAAGACGTTCGGAATATGGATCGCGATGGTCATGCAATGACGCGCCGCAGGATTGGTGTGGTGCATCAGGACTGTCAGTTTCTAGATCATTTACCGGTAGCCGATAATATCGCGCTACCCCTTACCGTATCTGGACGTGAGTCTCTGGAAGAAGTGTCCAACCTTAAAGAACTGATGAGCTGGGTTGGGCTCGGGAATCGTGCTAGTGCCTTACCTCCCCAACTTTCTGGAGGAGAGCGTCAGCGGGCAGCACTTGCGCGAGCTGTGATCATGTCGCCGGACGTAATACTTGCTGACGAGCCTACTGGAAACGTGGATTGGGAAATGTCTCAGCGGCTATTGAAATTGTTGGTGGAACTCAATCGAATGGGAAAAACTATTCTGATCGCCAGCCATGATATGAACTTGATCCGAGCGGCCAAGCAACACGTTCAGGCGCGTGTGCTTCGGATATCTAATCGAAAATTGCAACTAGCGGGAGCGGACTTGTGAGTGTGATGACGTCAATTGTGTCTGCGTGTAGGGGGGATTCTCAAGCTCACCGCATTGTTCCACCGACAGGGTTTACCGCACGGCTAACCGTATTTTCAGCGGCTACAATGTCATTTCTCACGGTTTTTGCTTTGACGTTATCATTGGCGTCTGGTCGACTGGGGCAACGCTGGGGAGACGAGCTTGCCCAAACTGCAACTCTCCGAATTTCTGCGCCTGGAGATCAATCGGTAGCGCAAACCAAAGCAGCGCTTCAGGTGCTGGACAGTACTCCCGGTGTAGCCTCCGCTCGTGCATTGAGCGCGAAAGAGCAACGTGTTTTGCTTGCACCTTGGTTTGGTCCCGATTTGCCAGTGGACAGTCTGCCCATTCCCCAGTTAATCGAAATCAAAGAAACTGTTGATGGGTTTGATGCAGCAGGTTTGCGCCTGCGATTGCAGGCAGAGGTTCCGGGAGCCGTTCTCGATGATCATACACGCTGGCGCGCGCCACTAGAACGGGCTGCAGAAAGACTGAAAGTGTTGGGTTGGGTGTCCATCCTGCTAATCGGGACGACTACTGCGGCGATCATAACGCTTGCGGCGAACGCTGCTCTTGCAGCTAACGCGCAAGTAATTGCGGTACTACGGCTGATAGGGGCACAGGATAGTTACATTGCGCTAGCATTTGTGCGGCGTTTCACGCTGCGAGCTTTGCTTGGAGCCGGGTTGGGCACAACGCTGGGAATTTTTGCTGTAATGGTTTTGCCCGCTGCTCAGGAAGAGGGTGGATTTTTGACAGGGCTAGGTTTTGAGGGAATAAACTGGATTTTACCTTTTCTAATTCCGCCTCTGGCCGCGCTTGTCGCCTACATGGCAACAGGTGCCGCTGCGCGTAAGACGCTCTCGGAGTTAGCCTGATGTTATATGCTGTTCAGTGGATGCGATCTCTCATTTTTAACATACAGATGTATTTAGCAGGATTGGTAATCGGAATTTTGTTTTTGCCGTGGGCTTTGATCAGCTTGCGGGGGGCGAGAACAGCCTGCTTGACCTATTGTCGATGGGTGTGCTGGACTGCTGGTTGGATGATCAATCTGAAGACTGAGGTGCGTGGCACTCCGCCAACCGGTGAGTTGATGATTGCTTCAAAGCACCAATCCTTGCTTGATGTGATTATGATTTTTGGATCTCTGCCCGCTGGAAAATTCATTATGAAACGTGAGCTGATGTGGGTGCCTATTTTAGGCCAATACGGGCTAAGAGTTGGTTGCGTTCCAATAAACCGGGGGCAGCGGGGCACAGCGATCAAAAAGATGCTCGCAGATGTGGCCGCTGGTTCCCAGATTGCGGGGCAGCTTATAATCTATCCTCAAGGTACGCGGGTCGCACCGGGGACAAAGAAACCATTTAAAGTTGGAACATTTGCCTTGTATCAGCAACTTAACCAGCCTTGTGTTCCTGCGGCAACCAATGTTGGCGTATTTTGGCCCCGTCAGGGAGTATATCGTAAGCCTGGTACTGCTATCATTGAGTTCCTTGAACCGATACCGATCGGATTATGCCAATCTGATTTCATGAAAATGCTAAAAGAACGGGTGGAAACGTGCTCGGATGCTTTGATGCGGGAAGGCGGTTTTGATCCTGATGAAATACGTAACTGACATAACCGAATTGGAGGCGCTTTACGGCACGCCAGCTGCGGCATCACTTAAAAAAGTTGCTAAGAAATTAACAACTGAATACCGACGCTGGATTATGGCGGCACGCTTTTGTGTTGTTTCAACTGTTGGGCCCACCGGAACTGACGGTAGCCCTCGTGGTGACGACGGACCGGTAGTCCGTGAACTGGATGAACAGACATTGGCCATGCCTGACTGGCACGGCAATAACCGGATAGACACGCTGCGTAATATCGTGGCGGATGGAAGGATTTCCTTAATGTTCATGGTGCCTGGTTCGACAACAGTAGTACGTGTGAACGGTGTGGCGCGGGTGGTAACCGACCCAGAACTTTGCAAAAGCTTTGACGTGAAGGGGCGGTATCCGCGGTCGGTGATCGTGATCAAAGTTGTAGAGGTTTATGCGCAATGCGCGCGCGCGGTGATGCGGGCACGTCTATGGACTAGCGGTGATGAAAGCGATGGGTTGCCGACTGTCGGTCAGATCCTCGCCGAAGTGACCGACGGTACCGAAGGTGGTAAGCCCTATGACGAGGGTTGGGCGGCGCGCGCCCGTGAAACCATGTGGTGAGCGAGCCGTACGAGTGACCAAGTATGGCCATTGCCCTTTCCGACACGGATTAGTCAAGTTGGGTCGGAATAGACATATTTCCGTCAGTTATGCTCTTCCTGAAAGCTTAGATCAGCCTTGGTTTTTTTATTTGAATACTATGCCTCACATGGGGTTAGGTCGAGCCTGATTGGGACATTTGGAAAAAAGAGGGCAGTTATGTCTTTATTTGGCGGATCAATGTAGCTTGTGTCGTTAAATATCTGAAGGCTGAAGTTGCCGTTTTTCACGCAGAAATCAAAAGTCTATCTTAGATTCCATGCGTCAATATAGCGGAAAATGTCTCGCAGCCATCACTTTGGATCAGTAAAAAATTTGAGAAGTATCCATACTTATTCATCGGCATCGACTCAATATTTACAACGTGAGGACCCTAATCCTGCAGTTGTGGGTAGACGCTTCGCCCCGCCTTTCCCGAGCCACCTGTAAATAGAATGCGCGTGTTCGAATCCTCGCTCGCAGCTTCATCTGCGTTTATTAGTATTTTTTACCAGAAACGGACTACAAGTTCGTGAAAACTGAAAGACGAAGAGACGGCTCTTAGGTCGCCCCTCGGCTCCAAAGGTCTGTAGAATCAAGCGTGAATTGCGCCATCGCCACAAGCAAGTGCGGCTTCCCGTACTGCTTCTGAATAGGTTGGGTGGGCATGGCAAGTCATTGCGATATCCTGCGCTGAGGCACCAAATTCCATGGCAACACATATCTCGTGTATCATGTCACCAGCCGCTGGGCCGATGATGGCCGCTCCCAATACGCGATCCGTTTCTTTGTCTACAATCAGTTTTACGAAACCGTCGCCCTGATGTACCGCCTTGGCTCGAGCATTGCCCATGAACATGAACTTTCCGATCTTTGGCTTCTTACCCTTGGCCTTGAGTTCAGCTTCTGTGGTGCCAACCGTGGCGACCTCAGGGGTCGTGTAGACCACACCGGGGATGAGGCTGTAATTGACGTGACCATGTTTGCCGGCGATCACTTCGGCCACGGCCATCCCTTCGTCCTCGGCTTTGTGGGCCAGCATCGGACCCTCAATAACGTCGCCGATTGCGTAAATACCGGAAACGTTAGTCTGCCACCGATCATCCGTTGCAATTTGTCCGCGTTTTGTCAATTTCACGCCGGCGGCTTCAAGGCCGAGCCCATCGTGAAACGGTTTGCGGCCCGTGGCAACCAGCACAACATCCGCGTCCAACGTCTGTTCCTCGTCCGGGGACTTTTTGAGAGTGTAGTTGACCTTGGCTTTGGTTTTGGTCGTATCTACACTGGATACGGCGGCGCCCATCACAAATTTAAGCCCTTGTTTTTCGAGGATACGCTTGAAAGAACGCTGTACGTCGGCGTCCATGCCTGAACAAATGGCGTCCATGTATTCGACAACAGTTACCTCGGCTCCGAGGCGTGCATAAACTGATCCAAGCTCCAGTCCAATCACGCCAGCACCGATGACAGTCAGCTTCTTGGGTACTTTGGGTAAGTCAAGTGCACCAGTACTATCCACGACAACACCTTTGTCGTTGTCAACCTTCACGCCCGGCAGAGTTGATGGCACCGAGCCGGAGGCAATCACGACATTCTTTGTATCATACTCGGTATCGCCCACTTTCACTTTGCCCGCTGCGACTTTGGACGCATAGCCCTTGATCCAGTCTATCTTGTTCTTTTTGAGAAGAAATTCGATACCACCGGTGTTTTGGGTCACAACATCCGTCTTGTAGGATTTCATCTGCTTCCAGTCTACTGAAGGGGATTTTCCCTTCAGGCCCATAGCGGCGAAATTATGCTCTGCTTCATGCAACATGTGCGTGGCGTGCAGCAAAGCCTTAGAGGGGATGCATCCCACGTTCAAACATGTACCACCCAAAGTTTCGCGACCATCAACTAATGCGGTCTTCATGCCAAGCTGGGCGCAGCGGATAGCTGACACATAGCCGCCAGGGCCAGCGCCGATGATGATGACGTCATATTGGGACATGGGGCAATTTCCTTTTAAGAGTGACGTCAGTGTTACGTCGGTATTACGTTTGTCACCGTTCTGCGTGACCTTGAGGGGGGGGCGGGGTTGTTGCGCCCTCCGTAGCATGCTGCGAGTCCCCCGAGAATTTAAAACAAAAGGATGCTCGAAGCCTACCTTTTGGCCGAATCAAAGATCCATTAGCAGCCTACGCGGATCTTCTAACGCCTCTTTGACGCGGACGAGAAATGTTACGGCACCCTTGCCGTCAACGATACGGTGATCGTAGCTGAGGGCGAGGTACATCATTGGTCGAATGACGATTTCGCCGTTTACGACCATGGCTCGATCCTGGATTTTGTGCATGCCTAGGATGCCTGACTGTGGTGGGTTCAGGATCGGTGAGGACATCAAAGATCCATAAACACCACCGTTGGAAAGTGTGAAGGTGCCGCCCTGCATTTCTGCCATGGAGAGCTTGCCGTCGCGTGCTCGTTTACCTTTCTCGGCGATGGCTTTTTCGATGGCAGCAAAACTCATTGAGTCTACGTCGCGGATTACTGGGACAACCAGGCCAGTTGGCGTTCCGGCAGCCACCCCCATGTGCACGAAGTTTTTATAAATAATATCAGTGCCGTCTATTTCTGCATTGACCTCGGGTACTTCTCTCAATGCGTGGCAGCAAGCTTTTGTAAAGAAGGACATGAACCCTAGACGGACGCCGTGTTTCTTTTCAAACTCGTGCTTGTACTGGTTGCGCAGGTCCATAACGGCGCTCATGTCGACTTCGTTGTATGTAGTCAGCATGGCAGCAGTGTTTTGACTATCTTTTAGGCGCCGTGCAATAGTTTGACGCAGACGGGTCATCTTCACACGTTCTTCCCGTGCTGTATCTTCGCTTGCGACTGGTGCTCGCGAAGCCGTAGTAGATACCACCGTGTCATCTGGTGCCTGTGTCATTGCAGCCATGTTTAGTACGTCTTCTTTCATGATACGCCCATCACGGCCTGTTCCTTGTAAATTGGCCTGATCAATACCTTTTTCGACTATCAGTTTTTTGGCACTTGGCGCGTTCTCAATATCCTTCCGGCTAAATCCGGTAGCGATCTCAGGAGCCTGTGCGGCAGCGGGAGCTGCTGGCGCAGGAGCCAAACCAGAAAGTGCGCCACTTTCTGAAATTTTGGCAAGCACGGCAGTTGCGCCCACAGTGCTGCCTTCGGGAGCAGATATTTCGGCTAATACGCCAGTGGCAGGTGACGGCACTTCGACAGAAACCTTATCCGTTTCCAACTCGCAGAGCATTTCATCCTGCGCAACTGTATCGCCGACTGACTTGAACCATGTTGACACGGTTGCCTCGGCGACAGATTCCCCGAGTGTCGGAACCATAACATTCATGCTGCCAGCACTTGCTGCAAGAGTAGCTTGGGCAGTTGGAGCGATATTCTCACTGACAGCGATGGTGGCCAGTAGCGCGTCCACACCTACGGAAGCGCCTTCGTCAGCAAGAATTTCACCCAAAATACCTGAATCAGGTGCTGGCACTTCTACCGTAACCTTATCCGTTTCTAGCTCACAGAGCATTTCGTCGACTGCAACCATATCACCAGTTTTTTTAAACCAAGTAGCGACCGTGGCTTCGGTGACGCTTTCGCCAAGAGTCGGGACGCGAACTTCAGTCGTCATCGATCAATTTCCTTCCATGGACAGCGCGGCATCCACCAGCGCTTCTTGTTGTGCTTTATGCTGGCTTGCTAGCCCGGTTGCAGGCGAGGCAGAGGCAGGGCGGCCGGCATAAACCGGACGAGTGTGTTTTGCCTTAATCAGTGTGAGCGCCCACTCAATATTGGGCTCGATAAAGGACCACGCTCCTTGATTCTTTGGTTCTTCCTGGCACCAGATCATTTCGGCATTTTTGAAACGCGAAAGTTCTGTCACCATAGATTTCGCTGGGAATGGATAGAACTGTTCGATCCGCATCAGGTAAACATCATTGATACCGCGAGCGTCACGTTCTTCAAGAAGGTCGTAATAAACTTTGCCAGAGCACATGACTAAGCGTCTTATTTTGTCGTCTTCAACTAATTTGGTGTCAGAATGGCCTTTTTGAGCATCATCCCAGAGCACACGGTGGAAGCTACTGCCTGTAATGAAATCAGCGACGTCGCTGATGCAGAGTCTGTGACGCAGCAGTGACTTCGGTGTCATCAGTATTAGAGGCTTACGGAAGGTTCGGTGCAGTTGGCGACGCAGGATATGGAAGTAATTAGCTGGCGTGGTACAGTTAGCCACGATCCAGTTGTCGCCACCACACATCTGCAGAAACCGTTCCAAACGCGCTGAAGAATGTTCTGGCCCTTGGCCTTCGAAGCCATGTGGCAACAAGCAAACAAGTCCAGACATGCGTAGCCATTTGCTTTCGCCCGAACTGATAAACTGATCAAACATAATTTGAGCACCGTTTGCGAAATCGCCAAACTGAGCTTCCCAAAGTGTCAACGCATTTGGTTCGGCGAGTGAGTATCCATATTCGAACCCGCTGACTGCGTATTCGGAAAGAGCCGAGTCGATCACGTCGTATTGTTTTTGCCCTGAACGTATGTGATTGAGTGGAAAATAGCGTTCTTCTGTATCTTGGTTTATGATACCGGAGTGGCGTTGGCTAAAAGTGCCGCGCGTCGCATCCTGACCCGCAAGGCGGACGGGAAATCCCTCAGTGATGAGCGAACCAAATGCCATTGACTCGGCGGTTGCCCAGTCAAATTCGGTGCCTGAGGAGAACATTTTAGCCCTTGTGCCAAGTAGTCGCGCTACGGTTTTGTGAACTGAAAAACCATCAGGCAATGTCGTCAGTGCGTTACCGATTTCAGCAAGAGTTTCTGGCTTAATCGATGTTTGGCCGCGCTGGTAATCCTCATCTTGCTTGTCTAGGTGGGACCAGCGTCCGTCGAGCCAATCGGCCTTATTGGGCTTATAATTTTTTCCCGCCTCAAACTCCTCGTTTAGCCGCGCCTGAAATGCAGCTTTCATGTCTTCGATTTCGCCCTCGGGTATCAAGCCGTCGTTCACCAACCGTTCAGTGTAGAGCGACAGAGTGGTTTTATGCCCTTTTATTTTCTTGTACATAATCGGGTTCGTGAACATCGGCTCGTCACCCTCATTGTGACCAAAGCGGCGATAGCAAAAAATGTCGATCACAACGTCCTTGCCAAATTTCTGACGAAACTCTGTAGCCACCTTTGCAGCATGCACAACGGCTTCTGGGTCGTCGCCATTGACGTGAAAGATGGGTGCTTCAACAACCAACGCATTATCAGTAGGGTACGGCGAAGAGCGTGAGAAATGTGGTGCTGTCGTGAACCCGATCTGGTTGTTGACCACGATATGCATCGTACCACCAGTCCTATGACCTCGCAGACCCGACAGCGCAAAGCACTCGGCTACGACGCCTTGCCCGGCGAAGGCGGCGTCACCATGCAGTAGGACCGGCATAACGCTGGTTCGGGAGACATCGTCGCGCTGATCCTGTTTTGCGCGAACTTTGCCCAAAACGACTGGGTTGACGGCCTCGAGGTGGGAAGGGTTGGCAGTAAGCGACAAGTGAACCATATTGCCGTCGAACTGTCTGTCGGATGATGCTCCAAGATGGTACTTCACATCACCTGAGCCATCGACGTCTTCGGGTTTAAAGCTGCCGCCTTGGAATTCGTTAAAGATCGCCTTGTAAGGTTTGGCCATTACATTAGCCAGAACGGACAGGCGACCGCGGTGGGGCATGCCTATAACGATCTCCTTTACGCCCAAGCTGCCGCCTCGTTTAATGACTTGCTCCATAGCGGGGATCAAGGATTCGCCACCATCCAGACCAAATCGTTTGGTGCCCATGTATTTGACATGCAAAAACTTCTCGAAGCCCTCGGCCTCGACCAACTTATTCAGGATTGCTTTGCGGCCTTCACGGGTAAAACGAATTTCCTTGTCGTAGCCCTCAATCCGCTCTTTAAGCCAGCCAGCCTCCTCTGGGTTAGAGATATGCATATACTGTAACGCGAAGGTCCCGCAGTAAGTACGTTTTACTATTTCCATGATTTGGCGCATTGTGGCGATGTCAAGGCCAAGAACCTTATCAATGAAAATTGGCCGATCCATGTCGGCTTCCAAGAACCCATAAGACTGTGGATTCAGCTCGGGGTGCTGGGAGTCGTCCCTCATACCCAGTGGATCAACATTGGCGGCTAGGTGACCTCTAATACGATAAGCGCGGATGATCATGAGTGCACGTATTGAGTCTAACACGGATCGCTTTATCGCATCATCGGTGACTTCTACGCCATTTTCCGCGGCCTTGACCTTGATCTTTTCACCGGCAGCGGCGATCTCGGGCGCCGACCAGTCACCAGTAAGCGAAGCGGTCAGATCATCAGCCGGCATCGGTGGCCAGTCTGCGCGTGCCCAGCTAGGGCCGGTAGCTTTTGCTTTGATGTCAAGATCTGCATCGCCTAGCTGTAGAAAAAAATCACTCCAAACTTTGTCTACAGCAGATGGATCTGTTGCGTAGCGAGCGTATAACTGTTCGAGATATTCAGCATTGTGCCCCTGCATAAATGAGGAGGCGTGAAGAATGTCGTTGGATGATTGATCGGTCATTGCATTATCCTCAGTTCGGCTATCCTGCTCAGATGAATTTGGTACACAGCCTTTGCGTTCCCACCTTTATTTTTAAATACCAAGGCTTGAATCCGCTGCGTGAATGGATGCGAAAATTTGCGGACTTCAAAAATAAAATTTTGCATTTTTTTTTCATTTTAAGGGTCGGTGATGATCAAGTTCGGTTGTGATTTTTCGTATTTAGCGACTAACAGTTTGATGTACTGATAAAGTGCATCCGCCCTGTTGCATGTCACCACACTTGCCTTCCATGTAGGTGGTCCTTGTGCGGACACGAAGCTCCACTCCTCCAGAATTCTCCCAAACGGGTAAAGAGGATCACATTATCCAATTGCTTTTAGAACAGCTTCGCCGAGACCTGCGGGACTTTCAGCGACAACAATGCCAGCCTCTTTCATCGCTTCAATCTTGTCTTCCGCACCGCCCTTGCCGCCGGCAACAATCGCACCGGCATGGCCCATGCGTCGACCTGGAGGGGCTGTACGACCCGCAATAAAACCTGCTGTTGGTTTCCAGCGACCCTTTTTGCGTTCTTTGGCAAGGAATTCGGCTGCTTCCTCCTCCGCCACACCACCAATTTCACCAATCATAATAATTGATTGTGTTTCTTCATCATCAAGGAACATGTCAAGTATGTCGATGTGTTCGGTGCCTTTGATTGGATCTCCTCCGATGCCAACCGCAGTTGATTGACCAAGACCGATGTCAGCAGTTTGCTTCACTGCCTCGTATGTCAGTGTTCCCGAGCGGGAGACGACACCAACGGAACCACGCTTGTGAATGTGCCCGGGCATAATGCCTATTTTACAAGCATTGGGCGTGATGACACCAGGACAGTTGGGGCCAATCAGGCGGCTTTTAGAATTTTCCAGCGCGCGCTTTACTTTCATCATGTCCAGCACTGGGATGCCTTCGGTAATGCAGACAATTAACTCCATTTCGGCGTCGATAGCCTCTAGGATTGAATCGGCAGCAAATGGGGGTGGCACATATATGACGCTGGCATTAGCCTCAGTTTTTGCTCGGGCTTCGTGTACCGAGTTGAATACTGGAAGATCCAAATGCGTCATACCGCCTTTGCTAGGTGTTACGCCACCAACCATATTGGTTCCATACGCAATTGCCTGCTCAGAGTGGAAAGTGCCTTGTGAGCCTGTGAAGCCCTGACAAATTACTTTGGTATTTTCATCTACGAGAATGGCCATATTGGCTTTCCTTGTGTTGTTTCGCGCTACGATCAGCGCAGGTATTGTTCTAGGTCCGAAGAAACGTGCGAGCGGTTTGATACTCAAACCCATGTTCCATTGGCAGCGAAGTGGTCTGTAACAGTTCACCGCTAAGGTTGTTCCGGTAAGCCCTCAAATGCGAAAATAGGGTGGCTCATTCTGATCATTAATTTTTACTGGAGCTTGGCCTGACCAGAGATGTGGCTTGACGGGTCATCCTTTCAAAATTGATCTTTTGTGAACGATCGCTAACACGCTTAATCTGGCAGGCTCCTTGGTAAATCTGGCCTCCCACTTCAACCTTTCACCGCTTTCACGATTTTGTTGGCGCCATCACTCAGATTGTCTGCCGCGATTACGTCAACATCAGAATTGTTGATGATATCCTTGCCTGCTTCGACGTTAGTACCTTCTAAGCGAACCACTAAGGGGACCTGAAGACCAACCTCTTTAACTGCGGCAACCACACCTTCAGCGATTACATCACAGCGCATGATACCGCCAAAAATGTTCACTAAAATGCCCTTGACGTTCGGGTCTGACGTGATGATTTTAAAAGCCTCAGTAACTTTTTCCTTTGTAGCGCCGCCACCCACATCGAGAAAGTTTGCAGGCTCGGCACCATACAGTTTAATGATGTCCATTGTCGCCATGGCCAACCCTGCGCCGTTTACCATGCATCCAATTTCGCCATCTAGCGCTATATAATTTAGGTCGTATTTAGATGCCTCTAATTCTTTAGAGTCTTCTTCAGTTGTATCCCGCAGTTCGGCAATATCGGGGTGCCGATAGACGGCGTTTCCATCAAAACCTATTTTTGCATCAAGTACTTTTAACTCACCATTGTCGGCAACGATTAGAGGGTTGATTTCGAGCATCTCCATATCTTTTTCAATGAATGCTTGATACAGTTGCCCCATCAACTTCACGCATTGCTTTACTTGCGCGCCTTTCAAGTCCAGAGAAAATGCGACGCGTCGACCGTGATAAGCCTGATAGCCTGTAGCGGGATCTACGCTGAAAGATAAAATTTTCTCTGGTGTTTTGGCGGCGACTTCTTCGATATCCATGCCGCCTTCGGTTGAGCAGACAAAAGATACGCGCGACGTTTGCCGGTCGACTAATAGGGCCAAGTACAGTTCGCGCTCGATGCCCGACCCTGCTTCGATATATATCCTATTAACTTGCTTGCCGGCCGGTCCAGTTTGATGCGTCACAAGTGTGCGCCCGAGCATCTTTTTAGCTTCCTCGGCAGCTTCCTCAACCGATTTGGTTAGTCGTACGCCACCTTTTTCACCGGCGTCTATCTCCTTAAACTTTCCTTTACCGCGTCCACCAGCGTGGATTTGTGCTTTGACAACCCAGAGTGGGCCATCCAACTCGCCAGCGGCTGTCTTGGCATCCTCGGCCTTCGTGACTGGGCGACCTTCGGAAACTGGGGCGCCGTAAGAGCGAAGTAAAGCTTTCGCTTGATATTCGTGGATGTTCATAAAGCTGTTCCATCTTGCTGCGATCGAACGACCAATGCCATATCAAGAACATGTTTTTAAGTGTTTTTTGAAATAGAAGGCAACTTTTTATGGTTTGTGATCACAGCAATAAAAATCGTGATCACAAATTTAAAATATTCTTATTAGAAAGTGGTCGAATTGCGCATCTTCTTCAAAATATTAACGCAAGTAGGGTGAGTCGGAGAGGCGTGGACGCGTAAAATTTAAGCTTGCGTTACTGGTTGTGTGACGTGTCACGCGTGAATGCTTTGCGGTGCATGCCATTCGTTAAGTGCAACTGAGTATGACTAAGGCTTCACTCATAAAGTGAATGCATCTTTCAAACCGCCCGAAATTTTTGCAATCTGAAACACTTTGCGATAGCAATTTAAAAATCGATAAAAGCCCAATGTTTCAGGGGCTTTTATCGACCACAGAGCTGATTATAGTGAGCTGTCTATTCCCTTACAGGCAGTCATCAGGCCTTGAACTGCCTTTACCGAAGTATCAAACCCATCCTGTTCTTTTTTATTTAGCTTTATGTTAACAATCCGCTCAATCCCGCCGGCACCAATTACGGTTGGTACGCCGACATACATGTCTTTCACTCCGAGATCGCCGTCGCAATAAGCGGCGCAAGGCAGGACCCGCTTTTGATCTTTTAAGTACGCTTCAGCCATTTCTATAGCTGAGGCTGCTGGAGCGTAAAATGCGGAGCCAGTTTTAAGCAGCCCAACAATTTCTGCGCCGCCGTCGCGCGTGCGCTGCACAATAGCATCTATCTTTTCCTGTGTTGTCCACCCCATACTAATCAAGTCTGGTAGCGGTATGCCGGCGACCGTCGAATAGCGCACAGACGGCACCATAGTATCGCCGTGTCCACCTAAAACAAAAGCTGTCACGTCGCGCATCGATACGTTAAACTCTTCGGCTAGAAAATGGCGGAACCGAGCTGAGTCCAAAACACCAGCCATGCCGCATACTTTTTGTGTCGGGAGACCTGAGAATTTTTGCAATGCCCAAACCATCGCGTCTAGCGGGTTTGTGATACAAATCACAAAGGCGTTCGGAGCGTGTGCAGAGATGCCTTCGCCAACGGACTTCATTACCTTTAAGTTGATGCCCAAAAGATCATCGCGGCTCATGCCTGGTTTGCGAGCAACGCCGGCAGTTACGATGCAAATGTCGGCGCCAGCGATATCGGCATAATCGCTCGTACCTGCCATGGCGGCATCGATTTTCTCAACGGGTCCGCCCTCTGCGATATCAAGCGCTTTGCCTTGTGGCAGGCCGTCGGCAATGTCGAAAAGTACAACATCGCCCAGCTCTTTTATGGCTGCGAGATGGGCCAGTGTGCCGCCAATGTTGCCTGCGCCGATAAGGGCGATCTTTGGTCTAGCCATAGGATATCCTCCGGTCCGGTTTAATTGTCGAGCGTGGCATATGGTGAAATAGTTGAATTAGCAAGTGTTTGCAGGCGCGGCATAGCGGAGCAGTGCTAAAAGCACGGGATTGATTTACTGCCTTCACATTTGACTGGATTTCTCATGGCAATTCTCTGCTTGCAGTTTTCACGAAAAAATGGCCCATTTCGCGCAATTTTATTTCGGAGTGTCTCATGAAGCATCGCGCACGACCTTATCGCTCGGTCTTGTATATTCCCGGATCTCGTGATCGGGCCTTGGACAAGGCTCGAAACTTGCCAGTTGATGCGATTATTTTTGACTTAGAAGACGCGGTGGCACCAGATGAAAAGGAAAACGCCCGCGCGACTTTGCAAGCTGCGTTGGCAAAGGGAGGTTATGGAAACCGCTATAAAATCGTAAGAATCAACGGATTTGAAACCCGTTGGGGGCAAGAGGACGCGAAGGCAGTTGAGAAGATGGACTGCGATGCGGTGTTGATACCCAAGGTTGAAACCGCGGCTCAGTTGGATGACTTGGCGAAGGTGATATCCCTAAAACCACTGTGGGCTATGATGGAAACACCACGAGGCATGCTGAGTGCGCAGGAAATTGCAGCGCACCCGCGATTGGCTGGTTTCGTCATGGGAACGAATGACTTGGCAAAAGAAATGCAAACAAGGTTCCGACCAGATAGACTTCCAATGATGGCTGGGCTGGGCCTATGCATGTTGGCGGCAAAGGCCGAGGACATTGTAATCATCGACGGTGTGTACAACGCATTCAAGGATACTGATGGTCTACGTGGCGAGTGTGATCAGGGCCGCGACATGGGCTTCGACGGGAAAACACTGATTCATCCATCGCAAGTGGAGGTGGCAAATGAAGCCTTTGCGCCGTCAAAGGTTGAAATTGACCTCGCACGCCGACAAATTTTGGCATTTGAAGATGTTGAAGCCAAAGGGCAGGGAGTTGCTGTTGTTGACGGCAAAATAGTTGAAAACCTGCACGTGGTAACTGCCAGAGAAATTTTGAGAAAAGCGGAAGAAATTTTGGCGTTAAAAGAGTGACGCGAAGGTTAAATTAATCGAACGGGAGAACGAAATGACACTTGTGATTTTGGGAGTTTTGTTGTGGGTGGTGGCTCATTTTTTCAAACGTGTGGCTCCCGAGGCCCGCGCTCGACTCGGGGGTAACGGCAAGGCAATCATTGCTGGGGTGCTGTTTCTAAGTATTCTTTTGATGATATTTGGCTACCGAGGAGCCGATTTTATTGAAGTGTACTCACCGCCAAGTTGGGGTCTTCATTTAAATAACCTGCTCATGGTATTTGCTGTGATCCTAATGGGATTAGGGAAATCCAAAAGCCGGTTAAACGGCCTAACGCGCCATCCAATGTTGGTTGGTGTAAAGGTTTGGGCGATAGCGCACCTGCTCGTAAATGGGGATTTGGCTTCTATCATACTTTTCGGCGGTTTGTTTGTATGGGCAATATTACAAATTATTTTAATAAATCGTGCTGAGCCGGTGTGGACAAAACCCAAAATCGGTAACTTGGCTGGTGATATGATGCTCCTCGTCATATCTGTCGCCGTCTTCACGGTTCTTGTGACGGTACATTACTTGCTCGGTTATCCTGTTTTTCCGGGGTAACGTTATGAAGCTTTATCGTTTTTTGACTGAAGACGACACATCTGCCTTTTGTCACGCAGTAACTGATGCTCTCAACAAAGGTTGGGAGCTTTATGGCAGTCCGACCAAAACCTTTTGTCAGGCGACAGGTGTTGTGCGCTGTGGCCAAGCTGTGGTGAAAGAGGTAGCGGGAACGTATAACCCGGAAATCAAGCTTGGAGAGCAATAAATGGTTAAGACCAATTCAGGCCGGTTTTTCGAAGATTACGCTGTGGGTCAAACAATAAACCACGCCGCGCCGCGCACCGTTGGTCAGGGTGAAAGAGCGCTATACCAAGCTCTCTATCCGGCTCGGCACGCACTGTACTCTTCTGATTTGTTTGCACAAGCCTGTGGATTGCGCGAGTCGCCATTGGACGATCTTCTGGCGTTTCACGTAGTTTTTGGCAAAACTGTACCGGATGTGTCGCTCAATGCGGTGGCTAATCTTGGTTATGCTGAAGGACGATGGCGTCAGCCTGTTTACGTAGGTGATACTCTGCGCTCCAGTTCTGAGGTGATCGGCCTAAAGCAAAATTCGAGCGGCAAAACTGGCGTGGTTTATGTTCGAACATGCGGCATGAATCAGCGAGACGAAATAGTGATTGAATTTGTGCGTTGGGTAATGGTGCGGAAGCGAAATATAGCCGAACCCGCGCCAGAAGCAGTTGTACCCAAACTGATCAAGGCCGTAGACCCCAAGGCTCTAATTATTCCTGATGGTCTCAATTTCTCTAACTACGATTTTGATCTGGCAGGGGAAACGCATCGCTGGGGTGATTACAGCATTGGTGAAGTCATAGATCATGTTGATGGTGTCACTCTGGAGGAAGCGGAGCATATGATGGCGACGCGGCTTTGGCAGAACACGGCAAAGGTGCATTTTGACGCCACATTCCGCCCGGACGGTAAGCGGTTGATTTACGGCGGTCATATAATGTCGCTGGCTCGTACGCTGAGTTTTAACGGTCTTGCAAATGCCCAGATCATTGTGGGGCTTAATGGTGGAGCCCACGCTAACCCTGCTTTTTCAGGACTGACGATCAGAGCATGGTCTGAAGTATTGGACAAAGCAGAGACTGTTGTTCCCGGGGTTGGCGCAATTCGGTTGCGGTTGGTCGCAACGCGGGGAGGGTCGCCTTTTGAGCGGTTAGACAGCGGCGGAAAGTATCTTTCCGACGTACTGCTAGACCTTGATTATTGGGCACTTATGCCAGTGTAATCAAATTATGCTAAGAGACCCCCTGAAGTTCCTTTTGTTTATGCCGACTTTTGTGTTGAGTTGTCCTGCGCAGGCTGAATTTCGATTTGAAAATACACCCGCGGATACCGTAGCTTATGTCGAGAGTAATCTCCTCGGCCTTTTCTACCATGAGCTGGGGCATGCATTGATTGATATTCTGGGCATACCGATTTTTGGACAGGAAGAAGACGCAGCCGATGTATTTTCAGTTTTTTTGATTGATGCACTTTACGAGGAAGAGTCGGCAGTTCAGTTGGCCTATGACACAGCATTTGGGTTTCTTGGTGAAGCAGAAAATACAGATGATATTGCGTTTTGGGACGTGCATGGTCCTGATCTGCAGCGTTATTATAATCTTATTTGTATTTTTTACGGTGCCAACCCGGATGAACGCTATGACGTGGCTCAGGATTTAGGGTTGCCGGAAGATCGGGCAGATTACTGCTCGGTTGAGTACGAGCAAGCGGCAGATAGTTGGGGCCAAGTGTTGGATGAGGTGACTTATCCTCCGGGTGGAAAAACCTTTCAACTAGGCAGCATTGTCGTGGATAGCGACGCAGGGATGCTAACTGAAGATCTCATTCGCTCTGAGGTGGATGCGTTGAATAAAGAATTTCGCCTTCCCGATCAGCTGCGTGTTTCAGTCGTAGCTTGCGGTGAAGCTAATGCCTTTTACGATCCGGGAAGCCGCGAAATTGTGATGTGCTCGGAATTTGCGGATTGGCTGGCCGAAACTGCACCATAAATGTTAATATCTTTCCGCTTAGTGGTTTGCCCTTGCACTTAAGTTGGTGCAACTTGCGGTGTGTTGCTGCACAATTTAATCAAGATGTGATCACATAAACTTTTCAGTGATCACAAAATCACAAAAACTTTAGCTATTGCGCCAATTGACCGCGCCTTTTCTGCGCGGCAAACCGTGACACATACAAAAAAATCGCTATGTAGAAGCTTAGGCGTACAATAAGGACGTAATATGACTGACACAAACAAAGCGATGCGACCGCTCTCGCCACATTTGACCGTTTATCGTCCGCAGCTCACGTCGATAAGTTCGATCCTCACTCGGATCACTGGGAACGCAATGATTTTTACTGCAGTCTTGATCGTGTGGTGGTTGGGTGCTGCTGCCTCGGGGCCGGAATATTACGCGTTTGTGAATAAAATTGTGACCTCGTTTGCGGGCGATGTCGCCTTCAGCTTATCACTTTTGGGCGTTTGGTACCACTACCTCGCCGGTCTGCGACACCTCATTTTTGATGCGGGTCGGGGGCTAGACATTCCAACTGCCGAAAAACTTGGTTGGGTTTGTATTATCGGTTCAGTCGCTTTGACCGCGCTGACAATTTTTATTGTGTGAGGAATTGACCGATGCGCTATTTAACTGATCGAAAGCGGGCTGAAGGTCGAGGAGCCGCACATGTAGGAACCGAACATCACTGGTATATGCAAGTTAGCTCTGTCGGTTTAGCCCTTATTGTCCCGATATTTTTATTTGTTTTTGGACGTGCTTTGGGTTCGGGTCACGAAGAAGTAATTGGCACTTTCAGCCGTCCGTTTCCTGCCATTTTGACCGCACTCGTCCTGATCTTTGGCATGCAACACTTTGCCAAGGGTGCGCAAATGATGATCGAGGATTACTTCCGTAAATCGACAAAAAAAATAATGATCATAACCATCATCATCTTTAGCTACGGTCTAACAGGCGTCGGCTTGTACGCGTTAGCGAAAATTGCGCTATAAGGACATAAAATATGGCTGAATATGATTACGAAACACATGATTATGACGTTGTAGTCGTGGGCGCTGGCGGAGCTGGTCTTCGGGCGACGCTAGGCATGGCAGAGCAGGGCTTGCGTACAGCGTGCGTGACCAAAGTCTTTCCAACGCGCTCACATACCGTCGCAGCACAAGGCGGCATCGCCGCTTCCCTCAGCAACATGGGCCCTGACAACTGGCAATGGCACATGTACGATACCGTCAAAGGGTCGGACTGGTTGGGTGACACCGACGCTATGGAGTACTTGGCGCGCGAAGCGCCCAAGGCGGTTTATGAACTCGAGCACTATGGGGTGCCTTTTTCTCGTACCGAAGAAGGTAAGATTTATCAGCGACCGTTTGGTGGGCACACTACTGAGTTTGGAGAGGGCCCTGCTGTGCAACGGACCTGCGCCGCTGCCGATCGGACAGGCCACGCAATTTTGCACACGCTCTACGGCCAATCGGTCAAGAACAACGCCGAGTTTTACATTGAGTACTTTGCGATTGATCTGGTGATGAGCCAAGACGGGCAGTGCCAGGGAGTTGTCTGCTGGAAGCTCGATGACGGTACAATGCATATTTTCAACGCGAAAATGGTAGTGCTGGCAACCGGAGGGTATGGACGTGCCTACTTTTCCGCCACTTCAGCACATACTTGCACCGGTGACGGTGGCGGTATGGTTGCTCGCGCAGGCCTGCCGCTACAGGACATGGAGTTCGTACAATTTCATCCCACTGGAATTTATGGATCTGGCTGCCTGATAACTGAAGGAGCCCGAGGTGAGGGTGGATACCTCAGCAATTCTGAAGGTGAGCGGTTTATGGAACGCTACGCGCCGCAATACAAGGACTTAGCGCCAAGGGATTACGTGTCACGCTCGATGACCATGGAAATTCGTGAAGGTCGGGGTGTTGGTGAAAATGGGGATCACATCCATCTGAACTTGAACCATCTGCCAGCAGATGCATTGGCGGAGCGTCTGCCTGGTATTTCGGAAAGTGCTAAAATCTTTGCTGGTGTTGATGTCACCAAAGAGCCGATACCTGTCTTGCCAACCGTCCACTACAACATGGGGGGTATTCCGACCAACTATTGGGGCGAGGTTCTAAATCCGTCTCATGAAGACCCTAATGCAACCGTCCCTGGCCTGATGGCTGTGGGTGAGGCGGGTTGTGCTTCGGTGCATGGCGCAAATCGCCTGGGATCAAACTCGTTGATAGACCTTGTAGTTTTTGGACGGGCTTCAGCCATTCGGGCTGGGAAGGTAGTTGATGCAGATGCCCCTAACCCAGTTTTAGATCAGGCGTCGATAGATAAGGCCTTTGATCGATTTGATTCGTTGCGAAATGCCAAGGGTTGCGCGCCGACAGCGGAACTGCGTCTTGAAATGCAGCGTACAATGCAGGCGGATGCTGCGGTGTTTAGAACTGACAAAACTCTGAAAGAGGGTGTCGAAAAGATGACTGCAATTGCGATGCAGGTTGATGACCTGCATGTTACTGACACATCGTTGGTGTGGAATAGCGACCTGATGGAAACGCTTGAGTTGACTAACTTGATGCCAAATGCCATGGCCACCATCGTTGGCGCAGAGGCTCGTAAGGAAAGTCGAGGCGCACATGCGCACGAGGATTATTCAGAGCGTGACGATAAGGACTGGCGGGTTCACACTGTCGCGCGGGTAGATGGCCACTCCGTAGACCTCAGTTATCGTCCAGTTGTTGTCGATCCACTGACCACCGAAAATGAAGGCGGAATTAGTTTAAAGAAAATCGCGCCGAAAGCTCGGACGTTCTAAGGAGACAGATCCATGGCTGAATTCAAACTCCCGAAGAACTCGCGCATCATCACGGGCAAAACCTGGCCCAAACCTGACGGTGCAATCAATGTACGGAAATTTCAGATTTACCGGTGGAATCCTGATGATGGGAAAAATCCATCGCTTGATACATACTTTCTGGATATGGATCGGTGTGGGCCGATGGTTCTTGACGCGTTGATCAAGATCAAGAGTGAAATTGATCCTACATTAACATTCCGTCGTTCATGCCGCGAGGGCATTTGCGGGTCCTGTTCGATGAACATTGACGGGATCAATACGCTGGCTTGCATTTATGGATTGGATGAAATCAAGGGTGATGTGAAGATTTACCCACTGCCACATATGGCTGTCGTTAAGGATTTAATACCAGATCTCACCCATTTCTACGCTCAGCACGCCAGCATTATGCCTTGGTTGGAAACTAAGACAAATCGTCCTGCCAAAGAATGGAAGCAGTCGATTGAGGACCGCAAGAAGCTAGACGGCCTTTACGAATGTGTGATGTGTGCAAGCTGCTCAACATCCTGCCCAAGCTACTGGTGGAATTCAGATCGTTATCTGGGTCCAGCGGCATTGCTGCACGCATATCGCTGGATTATTGATAGCCGCGACGAGGCAACTGGAGAGCGTTTGAGTGATCTGGAGGATCCGTTTAAATTGTACCGCTGCCACACAATCATGAATTGTGCGAAAGCCTGTCCCAAAGGGCTAAACCCAGCTAAGGCGATTGCAGAAATCAAAAAAATGTTGGTCGAACGACACGTCTAAGATAACCAATTACAACTGTCTTATAGGGGGCCTGTAATTTTTGCAGGCCCCTTTGGTGTGAACCTCGCCGTGATCAACGGCTCTTTGACAGATTTATAAAAACAGGACGACTGACAATTGAGAAAAATCCATCCGCTTACAAGCTGACTTTGGCGGTTGTGGCTGCATTGTTCCAAATAGCCAACAGGTGTACATATACGTTGTTCAATTTTTAGCTTGAATCGTGAAGGCCAGTGTTGGAGAATTTAACGAATGCTTCCTGAAAAAATGCAATCAGTTAAGATGCTTACCGACCGTTTATTAGAGTTTCCCAGGGTGCGGATGGGGCATTTACCGACGCCTGTGGAGCCACTTAGTAGACTCTCTGCAGCAACGTGCTGTGACATTTGGGTTAAGCGCGACGATTGCACAGGGATAGGGTTCGGTGGAAACAAGGTTCGCCAATTGGACTTTTATCTCGGTCAGGCTGTACAGCAGGGCGCAACACAGGTGCTTATCACTGGGGCGGTGCAGTCAAATTTTGTGCGTGTGGCAGCTGCCATGGCGGCACGTCAGGGAATGGGCTGTCATATTCAGCTGGAAGAGCGTGTTCTGGATGCAGACGATACCTATCGCCAGAACGGAAATGTTTTTTTGAGCCGGATGCTTGGAGCAACGTTGTACAGTTATCCCGAGGGTGAGGATGAAGTCGGAGCGGACGCTCGGTTGTTTCGACTTGCTCAAGATTTAAGGAGTGCAGGTGAGGTGCCGTTTATTGTTCCTCTAGCGCCAAGTAGTCCGCCGACGGGCGCGCTCGGCTACGTTGACGCTGCCCTAGAGTTAATCCAGCAAAATCATTTCTATGATGATATATTTGTGGCTTCTGGCTCCAGTCTTACCCACAGTGGTTTGCTGTTTGGTCTTCGGGCGCTGGGCAATAGCACGACGGTTTATGGTGTCTGCGTTAGGCGCGATAGAGTGACGCAAAAGGAGAGAGTGCGCAGCAGGCTACGCGATCTAGCACTGCTTCTGGACATGCCCAACAACGTATTGGATGCAGACATTAGGCTTGATGACTGTGCACTCGCTCCCGGATACGGCAGAATGTCAACTGAGACAGAAGCCGCTATACTGAAAACTGCAAGGTTGGAAGGCATGTTCCTTGACCCCGTTTATACTGGCAAAGTGATGGCTGCACTGATGGCTAGGACCAACAAATTACGTGGTCGTAAAATTCTGTTTTGGCACACTGGGGGCCAGCCTGCATTGTTTGGTTACACTAATAGTTTCAATGACCTTTAATGTTTCGTCAATTGACTCGCTCTGCACCCCACAGGCGCTCAGGGATAGGAGATTAATGTGAGCACACCAAAAGATGCAAACGAACGACGCGCGGTCAAACCGGTCGTTTGTTATCCAACAGAGTCGTTGCCACAGCCGCTGCTTAAAAAAATTCAGTCATTGAGAGGTCAATCGAAAAAGAGTTTTGAAGTGTTGGTTCCACCACGAGAAGCAGCATGTTTTCAGGTTCCGGCAGGTGGTTTTTTTCGTATCACGTCGGTTGAGGGAGCGCAGGTTGGTGATCTTAACCTCTGGAATGCTTCTAACCTTGCTGAGCGATTCTATTCTGGCAAAACAAGGGCGTTGCATGGCACACATATTAGCATCGGTGACCGGATGTGGTCGTCCTTTCCGAGTATGAGGCCAATGGCGACAATCGTGGCGGACACGTTGAGTTGGTATGGTATCGACGCGTTTGGCGCGTCAGTGCATGATGTCATAGGTACACGCTGTGATCCTTATACAAACAACCTTCTGAATTCTGATCAATACCATTATTGCTGCCACTCAAATTTGACACGAGCGCTGGCAGATCAAACATGCATGTCGCTGCAAGAGGCTGAGAGCTACATTCATGACGTGCTAAACGTGTTCATGTGCACTGGATTCTCGCGAGACACAGGGAAGTATTTTATGAAGGCAAGCCCGGTACGCCCAGGCGATTATTTGGAATTCTTCGCTGAGATGGATTTGTTAGGTGCTTTGAGCTCATGCCCTGGCGGCGATTGTTCTGAAAAACACAGTTCGAATGCTGCAGACTGTTACCCCTTGTTGATTGAGGTATTTGAGTCAGATGCTGTTGCGCTCGCTGGGTGGGTGCAGCCGAGTGTGAATGGGTACGACCGTAGCCACGGACGCGAAGAATAAGGGTCCAGTGCGTAGTATAACTACTGAGTCAGTTGGCAGGAGTAAAATCGGATTTCGACAGTGCAACTGTGTGCCTACTGATGAATAAAATGTAACCTGTCGAAGGATTTTCGCCACTGGGCGGTTTCATCAGCAATTGAGGCTGGTTTATCGCTGCGCAGCGCCGCGGCAATCCGTGCAGCAAGCTCAGGCGCATTCTCTGCTGTCATTCCCCAGCGCGCGAGTTCGGGCGTGCCAAATCGCAAGCCGTTTAAATCACCCTCGATGGCAGGCAGAGGCAATCCAATACCGGATGCCAAAAATCCTGCCTCCCGCAATGCCTTAGATGCGTTCTGACCTCCACCCAGTGGAGCTGCTAGAACCGCCAGTTGATGAGACCGTGTTGGGCCATCTCGAGTTTCAAACAGATCAATCCCCTCTGCTTTCAAGGCGTCCCCTAAAGTGATGGCCATATCAATCATCGTGCTAGCGTAAGCCTGTCCATGATCGCGCCAGTCAAGCATTGAGATGGCAAGGGCTGCAGATTTTGCAGCGTCAAAATTAGCTGTCATTCCGGGGAAAGCTATTGCATCTAGCTTTTCTGCAATGTCTGGCTCATTGGTAACGATTAAACCAGAGGGTGGGCCACCAAGGCTTTTGTACGTTGACATGGTCATCAAGTGGGCGCCCTCCACAAGTGGGTTGCGCCAAGCCTTACCCGCGATAATGCCGCATTGATGGGCCGCATCGAACAGAACCAGTGCGCCGACAGAGTCGGCAATAGTCCGGATTTCGCGTACTGGATGCTCGAGCAAATTGAGAGAGCCTCCGATAGTAATCAGCCTTGGTTTTATCTGCAGGGCCAACGTTTCCAGCCCATCTAGGTCAACCGTATATCCATCAACTTGAGTCGGCGCGGGGTGGCTTTGCAATCCATATAGCCCGGCACACCCCGCAGTGTGGTGTGTCACGTGACCGCCAATTTCGACTGGTGGTGTGATGATCGCGTCGCCCGGCTTAGTCAGCGCCATAAATCCATAAAGGTTAGCAATCGCACCAGAGGGAACACGGATTTCTGCATATTTAGCGCCAAACGTTTCGGCGCAAAGTTCTGCTGTGATGACTTCAATTTCTTCTATTGCTTCCAGCCCCATTTCGTATTTGTTACCTGGATATCCAAGTGATGGTCGGGTGCCGAGGCCAGTCGCTAGCAGCATTTCGGCCTTTGGGTTCATTGTGTTTGTTGCGGGGTTAAGGTTGAAACACTGGCGTTCATGGATTTTTTTGTTCTGATCCGCGAGCCATTTAATTCGTTTGGAAATTTTCGAACTTGGCGTGTTTGATATATCGAATGAAATTTTTTGAACTAGGGTTTCGCTCGAGTTGGGAACCCATTTGCGTGGTGCAAGTGCGGTCATAAGAAAACTCCAGTTTTTGCTTTAAGTCTACAGAAACTTAATACAGAATTTTACGCAAAATAGCGAAAATTTTCACCCGTCAAAGCAATGCCTTTGGTGCGTGCAGCATGCCATATCTCAAATACTCAAAAATTTGGCAATGAAAATTCCACGCGTATATTTCACTGCACAAATGTCACCTCTTAGTAGAAGCCTTATCGAGTCCTCTGAAAAAAAGACGTTAGATTTGATGCATAAAAATGCATCACAGTCGATGATGCTTGTTGTTAGTCTGTCAAGGTAGCAATGTCTGGAATGATAAATAGTTTAATCCACACTGCGCTTTTGTGGCTTTTATTGAACATTTGGTCTTTAATCGAACTTTCAAAAGCTTTTCTTTTGTAACAGCTTAAGGCTTTTGTATCAGTGCAAATGAATTAGGATTTGGATGTATTTAGTAGTCTCTCAGATACAGCGTGTGATGAATACTGCAAACACCAATTCTACGCAGCATGAGAATTTATTTCTTTTTTTTAGATCTACTCTCTTAGCGCATGGATTTTCAGGTTCGTGATTTACAACATCGGGGTAATTATAGGCAAACCATCTTTGCCTAAAGTAAAGCAATGCTGTGCAATACTATCTGCATTGCAAGACTACTCTCATTTAATTTGATCAGCGAAGGCAGCTTCTAGGGCAATCTCAACCATGTCTCCAAAGGTTTTCTCACGATCGTCTGATGGAAGCGCTTCATGCGTGATCAAATGATCTGATACGGTCAAAACCGCCAGTGCTCGTCGACTATGGCGCGCGGCAAGATTATAAAGTTCAGCTGCTTCCATCTCCACCCCAAGAATGCCATGGCGTATCATCTGTTCGTTCAAATCAGGCCGTTCATCGTAAAATACATCAGAAGAATAAATGCCACCCACATGAGTTGTGACGTCCCGCGAGGATGCGGCGCTGGCAGCGGCGCTTAGCAGGTTGTAATTTGCACAAGGTGCAAAGTTGAGTTCCTTGAATATGCCGCTGGAAGGCGTCGCGAGTGAACTTGCTGTTTGGGCAAGGATGACGTCCCGTATTTTTACATTTTTTTGCATACCGCCGCACGATCCAATACGGATTAATGTTTGTGCTCCGTAGCTACTGATCAATTCATTTACATAGATTGACAGTGATGGCATTCCCATCCCTGAACCTTGGATTGTCACTCTGTGACCGTTCCATGTGCCGGTAAAACCAAGCATCCCCCGAACCTGATTTATACAAGTCATTTCCGTCAAAAATGTTTCTGCAACCCACTTCGCCCTGTACGGATCGCCGGGTAAAAGAACAGTATCTGCAATCTGGCCAGGTTCGGCTCCTATGTGAATGGTCATGCCAATTCCCTTACTTTAAACTTTGGGTTTGCGCTCAATTGAATCGACGCATTTTGAATAATCGAACGATCCTAGGTCAAAGTGCTTGTGACAAGGTTTGCAAATTCAGGGATTAGGCTTTACCTTAAATGACTAATTTGAGGGACACTCGCATCAGCGAAAGCCAGCAATTGCCTTGTCAAAGCGACAACCCGGAATGATCATACCAATTGCCGAACACGTGGGCCACTGTTTTCATTTGCGTGCGAAATAGCGCAGTCAGAAATATTGTGAGGCCTGCCTTGGAAAAGAGGTTAAAAGAGGTCACCAAACTTTTCAGTGACCAATTTGAATTTGCTGCAGTTATACCTTCTTTCAGGTTTGAACACACCTTTGCGCGCTTTCAACGCCAAGGGCGTAATCAGATTTCCATCTGATTTGCGGCGAGTCCAGACCCCAGGGCCTCTTCGAACCATTTTGGCTTTCGACCTTTGCCAGTCCATGTTTTGGTTTTATCGCTGGGGTGCGCATATTTTGGCAGGCCTTTTTTCAGGGCATTGCCGCGCCGACCAGCAGAAGAAGTGATTTCATCAATTGAAAAGCCATATTTCTCAGCAGCTTCTCTGACTGCATTCAGCGCGTTTTCTCTTCGTTCCGTTTCGAGCTTCAAGAGTTGAATATCGATCTCTGCTCGCAATTCATTTAATGCCTCTTTTGACATTCCGTCTAATTTCATTTCTTTTCCCATCCCAATTGCTTTGGTTTATATTCATAATATATAATGCGTATATCAATTACACAATAATCCTACAATTACAAAGTTATTAAAAGCTTCATTTTGCCTAAGCTTAAATTACGACACCTAAACAGTGTCCTTTTTCAAATTCATATTCTAAATAGTTAGAGGTAATACTTTTGGATATGAACGTGAATGCAGGATAGTGCATTTAATCCCGACTAACTGCCACTGTTGCTTGCTCTGCTAACGTCACTACGTCTTTCATAATGGTGTTTAATTCAAAGTCTTTTGGCGTGTAAACTCTTGCAACTCCCAATGAGCGCAACTCCTTCGCGTCCTCATCGGGAATTATTCCCCCAACAATTACAGGAACTTTGGATAATCCCGCGTCCCGCATTCGTTCCATAAGATCCTTGGCCAAAGGAATGTGACTTCCGGATAAAATAGATAGCCCTACAACATGTGCTTTTTCCAGTTTTGCTTTTTCTACTATTTCCTCGGGCGTCAGTCGAATACCTTCATATGTGATGTCCATTCCACAGTCGCGCGCGCGATATGCTAATTGCTCCGCTCCATTTGAATGGCCGTCTAGGCCAGGTTTTCCAATAACGAAATTCAGGCGTCGGCCTAACCGATCACTGACCGCGTCAACTGCTGTCCGGAGCTCATCCAAATTTTCGGTTTTGTTGGAGGGTGCTTTGGATACGCCGGTAGGACCGCGGTATTCGCCGTGAACCAACCGCATTTGCTCGGCCCATTCGCCGGTCGTGACACCTACCTTGGCTGCCGCAATGGAGGCCGGCATAATATTGTCGTTAGCTAATGCTGCGGTCCGAAGGTCGTTAAGTGCCTTTTGAACTGCTCCAGCATCGCGTCGGGTGCGCCAAATGTTCAGACGTGAAATCTGTTCCCGCTCGACGTCAGGGTCGACAACCATAATACCTCCGTCGCCTGTCATTAGTGGCGAAACTTCGCCCTTTTGGAACTTGTTCACTCCCACAACCACTGTGTTACCGCTTTCTATGCGGTTTAGCCTCGCTGCGTTGGACTCTACCAGGCGCGACTTCATGTAGTTTATTGCTGAAATGGCGCCGCCCATGCTGTCCAAGTTAGCGAGTTCGTTGCGGGCGCCATCTTTGAGTTGCTCGACTTTTGCGTCTACCACTGGGTTGTCGTCGAACAGGTCATCATATTCCAAAAGATCTGTCTCATACGCCATGATTTGTTGCATACGCATAGACCATTGCTGGTCCCAAGGACGCGGCAGGCCAAGAGCTTCGTTCCAAGCTGGTAACTGAACAGCGCGTGCGCGCGCTTTTTTGCTGAGCGTGACCGCAAGCATCTCAATCAGAATTCGATACACATTATTTTCTGGCTGCTGTTCTGTCAAACCAAGTGAGTTAACTTGGACCCCGTATCGAAAGCGCCGATGCTTAGCATCTTTTACGCCGTAGCGGGTTTTCAGAATTTCATCCCAAAGATCAACAAAGGCCCGCATCTTGCACATCTCGGTAATAAATCGGATTCCAGCATTTACGAAAAAGGAAATACGGCCAGCTAATGCAGGAAAATCCTCCGATGACACACGTGGTTGTAGCGCGTCCAATACTGCGATAGCGGTTGCAAGTGCAAAGGCAAGTTCCTGCTCTGGAGTCGCGCCTGCTTCCTGTAGGTGGTACGAACAGACGTTCATTGGGTTCCACTTGGGTACGTTAGTGTAACAGTACTCGGCCACGTCTGCGATCATCTTTAGAGAAGGTTCCGGGGGACAGATGTAAGTGCCCCGGCTGAGATATTCCTTGATCAGGTCGTTTTGCACGGTGCCCTGTAGGTGAGTGACGTCTGCGCCCTGCTCTTCGGCCGTTGCAATGTAGAGTGCAAGGAGCCAGGGTGCAGTGGCGTTGATTGTCATAGATGTGTTCATTTTCTCGAGTGGAATTTGATCGAACAATGTGCGCATATCTCCGAGGTGACAGATCGGTACGCCAACCTTTCCAACTTCGCCTCGCGACAGAATATGGTCGCTGTCGTAGCCAGTCTGTGTTGGCAGGTCGAATGCGACAGATAAGCCGGTTTGACCTTTTTTAAGGTTGGACCGGTAAAGGGCATTGGACGCGTTGGCCGTCGAATGTCCGGCGTACGTGCGGATGAGCCATGGGCGTTCTTTCTGCGTCGGCGACATAGAGTGACCTCGTGAGCAATGTGGGTAATATTGTTGCGTGTAAGCGTATCCAAACGAAATATCATGTGCAAGCACTTTCGCTGCGTCGCGGCAATTATGATGTCGTGAGCGCTGCCATGTTCTTTGAAAATGTTTAAAACGAAATGGAGATAAAAAAATGTGGAGTGTGTTACGCGCAGAACGACCACGCAAAACAAATAAATGCACCAACTGTTGTCTGCTTAAATGCTCAAGTATTAAGCAAGCGTCGATCCGATAATTTGCTTGGGCGTGATCAATATGGCTTGCCACTTCAGTTTTCTCTTCAGCGACTGCGCTCCCGGAAAAATCTCAGGGTGACGAAGAACGCACATATATTGAATTTGCTCAATAATAATACGTTTTGATATTTACGTCGGTGCAATCCATTGCGACAGTCGGCTATGGTCGCGACGATAGAACTTCCAATCTGGTTATTCGTTCTTATCCTGCTGTTTGCTGCGGTAACAGCGGCAAGCCATCTATTGTTCCCATCCGTTCGCTGGTTTTTTAGGCGGCGTATGGAAAGGGCGGTGGCAAAGCTTAATTCGAAACTTGAACGTCCAATTGAGCCGTTCAAGCTGGCTCGGCGGTACGACATGATTCAGCGTGTGATTTATCAACCAGATGTGGCACAGGCCGTTACGGAGCGAGCGGCTGAGCTTGGCATCCCTGAAAACGTGGCCTTTGAAGAGGCTAAAAGATATGCGCGAGAAATCGTACCATCATTTTCAGCGTCCGCTTATTTTGGCTTTGCAATTCGTGTTGCCCGGTTCCTGAGTACGGCGCTTTATAGGGTCCGGTTGGTTCATTTCGACGACAAGGGAATTCGGGGTATTTCCCGTGATGCAACGGTAGTCTTTGTGATGAACCACCGCAGCAACATGGACTATGTGCTCGTGACCTATCTAGCGGCAGAACGGTCAGCGCTGGCCTATGCGGTAGGAGAATGGGCGCGGGTTTGGCCTTTGTCGCGTTTGATCCGTGCGATGGGGGCTTATTTTATTCGACGTCAATCTCGGAATTCTCTTTATCGTAGTGTTCTAGCGGCCTATGTCCGGCTTGCCACTCAAGGCGGGGTCACCCAGGCAATGTTTCCGGAGGGGCGTTTGAGTTTAAATGGAGCGCCGCAGAATCCCAAGCGGGGATTACTAAAATATATTACGGACGGGTTTGACAATGAAATACGAGATGTCGTTTTTGTGCCTGTGGCATTGAATTATGACCGGGTGCTGGAAGACCGTATTTTGTTGGAGGCTCTGTCGCGTGGGGGCAAAGGGTTTCGTGCTCGGATAAGTGTGGTAACTGGATTTTTTTTGAAACAGATCTGGTTACGAGTGAGAGGAAAATTTCATCGGTTTGGCTACGCTGCGGTGAGCTTCGGGCATCCGTTATCTTTAAAGGACTTTCTCACTGATCAGGAGGGTGACCCTGCTGAACCGTTGGCTGAGGAGTTGATGCATCGAATAAACGCAGTAGTTCCTGTGTTGCCTGTACCGCTTATTGCAGCAGTCATAGAGGACGCTATGGAACCGCTCTCGCCTGCCGATATCGAAGTGCAGTTTGCGGCATGGGTTGTAAAGTTAAGTGAGGCGCATATTCATTTACCCCGGGACGATCTGAGCTATGCGGTAAAACTTGGGTTGAGGATGCTGTCGGAACGCAGCATCATTCTGCAGACTGATGGATGCTACTGCGTCAATCCAGAGCAAAAAGACATACTTGGCTTTTATGCGAATTCTATCCGCCATCTACTCCAGTAATTTTGCAGGCGCAGCATCGCTTTCTGCGTGCGCAGGGTCATAAAATTACAAAAAATGATCAATTTCGGTTGCAATATTACCCAATCGTAGCTACCCCAGAGGTATCAGCGCGATTCTGCACCGCGGCACACAGTTTAAAAAAAAGAGGCACGCATGGCTCTGGATACGAAAAGCGCTATAGCAGCGTACGAGGCTCCCGAAAAAGACCTTTATGAAGTTGGAGAAATGCCACCCCTCGGATACGTACCAAAAAAAATGTATGCTTGGGCGATCCGCAGGGATCGGCATGGAGAACCTGATACGTCATTCAAAGTTGAAGTTGTTGATACCTGGAACGTGGACAGCCACGAAGTGTTGGTTTTAGTGATGGCAGCGGGCGTAAACTATAACGGTGTTTGGGCTGGCCTTGGGCAGCCAATCTCCCCATTTGATGTGCATGGTGATCCTTTCCATATCGCTGGATCGGATGCTTCTGGGATCGTCTGGAGAGTCGGTGACAAAGTGAATAACTGGAAGGTTGGTGATGAGGTTGTAATCCATTGTAACCAGGATGATGGCGACGATGAGGAGTGCAACGGGGGGGATCCAATGTTTTCGCCCACGCAGCGGATTTGGGGATATGAAACTGGAGACGGATCATTCGCGCAGTTCACCAAAGTGCAAGCTCAGCAATTAATGCCGCGCCCGAAACATCTAACTTGGGAAGAGTCAGCTTGTTATACACTGACGCTCGCAACAGCATATCGCATGTTGTTCGGCCACCACCCACATGAGCTCAAGCCTGGCCAAAATGTTCTAGTTTGGGGGGCTTCTGGCGGACTTGGTTCATATGCGATCCAACTGGCCAATACCGCTGGTGCGAATGCGATTGGCGTGATTTCAGACGAGAATAAGCGCCAATTTGTGATGGATCAGGGTGCAAAGGGTGTCATCAATCGCAAGGATTTTGATTGCTGGGGACAATTACCGATTGTGAATTCGCCCGAATACAATACTTGGCTAAAAGAGGCTCGAAAATTTGGCAAGGCGATTTGGGATATAACTGGTAAAGGTGTGAGCGTTGACATGGTCTTCGAACATCCTGGTGAGGCAACCTTCCCAGTATCGACACTAGTTGTAAAAAAGGGGGGCATTGTTGTGATTTGTGCGGGCACGTCAGGCTTCAACACAACATTTGACGTACGCTATATGTGGATGCATCAGAAACGCCTTCAAGGATCGCACTTTGCCAACTTGAAACAAGCTGCTTCTGCCAACCGTCTTATGGTGGAGCGTCGCCTTGATCCTTGTATGTCCGAAGTGTTTGAGTGGAATGAAATTCCAGCGGCTCATATGAAAATGCTGCGCAACGAGCATAAACCTGGCAACATGGCTGTTTTGGTTCAGGCGCCCAAAACTGGGCTGCGGACTTTTGAAGACGTATTAGACGTTTCCCAAAACTAAAGGCCATTCGAAACTGCAACAGCTATCATTTCGTTCACTCATGTGAAACTGGATGGATTTTCAATAAAATTTCCGTTTATTCAGATAAAATTTATGAATTTTTAGGATAACTTAAGCCCGCTGTTGCAGTAACGAATTGTCGAGTAAGTCAAAACCTTGTCATAAGTGTTTCCCTTTACAAAACAAAATATAACGTGTCTTCAAGATTGGGCTGCTGAGGAATACTGAACGAGCGGAAATTGCGCACGGAGTGGCAAATAAATCGAAACAATTCAATTTAGAGCGAATGTGGAGGTTTCCAATTGAGCCAAAATTTTAGTTTGTTAATTTCCTAGAGTAGGTATGGGCACATTTATTTTTCTTAGGACCAGTTTTGCTAGAACGCGCTGGTGCCTTTATCGGCGCGGCTGTAGTGTGGCAAGATGGACGTTACCGAGCTTTCCCTAAGCTGCGATCAAACAGATGCCTATGACAATATCAAATCGATTTTGTGCGGAGCTGGCATAGACTTAGAGAGTGGCCTATTGACCCCAAAGATTGAGGGAAAACAGGCTATTGCGGCTGTGATGGGAAAAGCTGGCTCAGGGAAAACGTTATTGCTGGCCAGGCTTGTCAAAGCCTTAGATGAAGCCGGTGTTGATATCGTCTCCGGTGACTATGAGGGCCGACGTCGCAAAGACCGGCGAACTCTGGCGATCTTGGCGCCAACGAACAAAGCAGCCAGCGTTCTCAGAATGCGCGGTGTTCCTGCAACCACCATCCATCGAATTATTTACACACCTGTGTATGATCCAGAATACGAGCGCATCGCGGACTGGTTGGCAGGAAATGGAGAGCGGCCTGAACTTGAAGGGCTGACCGATGAAGCCTTGGATAGAGCGGTGGAATTTTACAAACGCCACAAGTCAATCCCTGGTGCACTGGCCGCTGCGGGATTGCGTGGGTCTGATTTCATTACCGGTTGGAAGCGGCGGGATGAACCTCTGGATATAGGCTTCGTCGACGAGGGGTCGATGTTGGACGACAAACAGTTCGAAGATCTTAGAGAAATATTTTCAACACTTGTCCTTTTTGGGGATCCGGCTCAGTTGGCTCCAGTGAACCAGTCAGGAAACATGGTGTTTGATAAACTACCCGTTGCTGCCCGGCACGAACTTCATCGTGTACACCGGCAAGAAGCTGATAACCCAATTCTGGATTTGGCACACGCGCTAGGTGACGCAAATTTGGGATTTGAAGACTTCGAGAAGCTGGTAGAAGAAACGGCCCAAAAAGATGATCGGGTGGTTTGGGGGCAGCGAGTTGAAGTTGATTTAATGGCGCGATCACCGGTTTTGGTCTGGCGGAACGCAACGCGAATTCGACTAATAAATGCATTTCGACGTGTCCATGATGCACCTGAGGATCAACTATTAGCGGGGGAGCCGTTAATTTGTGATGGGCTTGAATTACCACTGAAGCACCGCAAGAAACGACTGGACCTTGAAGCGCGTGGCCTGATCAAAGGAGCCCAAGTGATCTATTTGGGCCCCGGTAAAAAACAAGGATTCTCGCGCCTGCATGTAATCGGGGCTGAAGATCCACGCGTGTCGGCGGCCTCAATTGTGAAAATCGAATTGCCGGATGAAGATGAACCTTTTATTCCGTACGCAGCCCGTATGGGGGCAACGTTTTTGCATGGTGCTGCTGTGACAGTTCATAAAGCGCAAGGCTCGCAGTGGCAAAATGTTCAGGTTTTTGCACCAGATTTGTTTGTGGCAGCTCGCATGGGGCGTTTGGAGGCTGGGCAGCCATTGTGGAAACGTCTGGCCTATGTGGCCATCACTCGCGCCTCAGACCGACTTTATTGGGTGGTGCGCAATCGGTTAGCCAAGCCTACTGGCCCGCTTGACGTAAGTGATTTACGCACCGGACCGGTGCCATTGATGTTAGAAAAAGAAACAGAATGAAGTCTATTTTAATCACCGGGGTTAGCCAGGGCATTAGTTAAGTAACTGCTATGAGATTTTCAGAGGCTGGTTGGTGAGTTGGATTGGCGGCGCGCAGTGAGCATCCTATCTCGGTGGTTGCAGGCCAGTGCGATAAGGCAATAGCTTTACCGGCAGACGTCACAGATCCGCTAGTCATGGAACAGGTGTTTAAGATTTTTGTAGCTAGGGCAGAACGGCTGGACGTTTGATGTAATAACGCAGGTAAGTTTGGACGAGTTGCACCGCCAGACGAACTTGGCGTCGAAGAGTTCGATCAGGTGTTGAACGTGAATGTGCGCGGAATATTTGTAGCTGCGCGGCTGGCTGAACATGAACTACTCTGCCTGCGGTTGTAAATTCAAATCATCCAAACAGCCAGAGGGTGGCAAAGAGACTTTGTAATTGATCGAGTCTAGCGGAGAAAACGAAATATGGCAGAAGCACCCCATCCGGCTACTATGGCAATGGCAAGTGACATCAGGCCGTAAATCAATGGTTTTTGTCGCGAAAGGTCGTACAGCCATCTCTCCAAACCAACCTTGTCCACATCGATTGTTGTCTCAAACGATGATACCACATTTCCGCCTCTGGTCAGAAAAATACGCGCAGGATAATCACCTTCCGCGAGGTTAGCGGGCATTTGTATTGACGTGCGAAACAATGTTTGCTGATCAACTTGTACGGTATTTTCAAGCATCTGGTATAAGTTTTGGTCTTGACGGATGCGAATGACTGCCTCTGAGAAACTCTGTGCATCAGAAATGTTCATTGGTGCTCCGACCGAACGGATTGCGCGTGGGATTGAGACCCTGTGGCGCTGGTCCTCGACATTGGACATTGCCTGATTGAATGGTGCAGATGTTGCAACTGCATAAAAGGTGGGTGCGGCGTCAACCTCAACTGTATCCGTATTGATCCAGATACCGAACTTTCGTTCTTTCCTGCGTACGGTTACCGGCTGGGATGGGCCGGAAATAGCGATTATAACCTCAAGAGGCGGATCATCTGGAATAGGCTCTTCCCGTTTGACTGCTCCAAATACAAGAATTTCTGATCCGTCGAACGTAGCAGTAATCGCAACCTTGTCTTGGCTAAGGCCTAGAACGACTTCCTCGGCTTGCAAGGGTGTGGTAGAAAGTAGAACGATAAGAAACCACATCAGGCGTAGCATAGTTAGTGCCCTCCTGGCGAACCGAGCGAGTAGAGCTCAGAGGGTTGTAGTAGCAAATCTAGCGCTAGTTTTGCACAAACCATGATAACAAGAAGGGCCAGCAAAATTCGCAATTGCTCTGCCTTTAGGTAGGTGCCGATACGGGTGCCTACTTGGGCGCCAAACACGCCACCTACTAGTAATAGAACCGCAAGGGCAATATCCACAGTATAGTTGGTGGTGGCGTGTAACAACGTCGTAAAGCCAGTCACGAAGATGATCTGGAAGAGCGATGTACCGACAACGACTTTGGTAGGCATGCCCAGCAGGTAGATCATGGCCGGTACCATGATAAACCCGCCACCAACGCCCATAATTGCGGCGAGAACACCAACGCAGACTCCCACGATGATTGGTGGAATCACTGAAATATAGAGGCCAGACACACGGAACCTCATTTTGAGCGGTAAGCCGTGAATCCAATTGTGTTTGCGCCGTTTGACTGGGCCAGAATTTTTGCGGGACTTACGAATGGCGTTCAGGCTTTCGATGAACATCAAGCTGCCGATGATACCAAGAAAAACGACGTAACATAGCCGAACCAGTAAATCTACCTGCCCTTGGGATTTGAGATAGTTAAAAACAACTACACCGCAAGCAGCACCAAAAAGGCCACCGACCAAAAGGACCCCGCCCATTTTGAGGTCAACTGTCTTCCGTTTGAAGTGGGCAAGTACGCCAGAGAAGGATGAGGCGACAATCTGGTTTGCTTCTGTTGCGACTGCGACGGCTGGTGGTATGCCAATAAAAAATAAAAGCGGTGTCATCAAAAAGCCGCCACCCACGCCGAACATCCCCGACAGTATGCCGACCATTCCTCCTAGGCCTAGCAACAGGAAGGCGTTAACAGAAACCTCGGCAATGGGGAGATACACTTGCATGCTGCTTCTTATTTGTGCAACCGCATAAGATCAACCTGCCAGCAATCACAAATACCAGCAGGTATGAAACCTTTGTGTGAACTGGACTTATTGGCTTAACGTTCTTTGACGTAAGGTTCGCCGCCTGCTCGTGGCGGTATAGCACGACCGACGAAGCCGGCAAGAATGACTACGGTCAAGATATAGGGAAGTACATCCATGAACTGTACGGGGATAACCAAGTTCCCGATCTCAATATTCTGGTAACGAAGCGCGATCGCCTGAAGCAATCCAAAAAGTAATGTTGTCCAAAGCGCATACCAAGGACGCCATTTAGCGAAGATCAGCGCAGCCAGGGCTATAAACCCGCGACCAGCTGTCATGTCTTTGACGAAACCGGCTTGGAGTGCTGTGGCAAGATATGCGCCGGCAATGCCACACAGAATACCGCAAATTAGTACTGCCGCGTAGCGAAGACCGACTACCGAGACTCCGGCAGTGTCGACTGCAGCCGGGTTTTCGCCCACCGCGCGCAGACGCAGGCCAAAGCGCGTCCGAAACAAAATCCACCAAGTAAGTGGGACACAGGCAAAGGCAACATAAACGAGGATCGAGTGTCCAGAAATCAGTTCGAAATAGATGGGGCCGACAAACGGAACTCCGGATACCGCTTCGGCGTATGGCAGCTCTATAGGACTAAACCTAGCAGCCCCTTCAAGTGAGGGGGTTCTTCCCCCCTGTTTAAACCAGTCTTGAGCAATCAAAACCGTCATGCCGGCGGCGAGGAAGTTGATTGCTACACCTGAAATAAGCTGGTTACCGCGAAACGTAATTGAGGCGGCACCATGTATCAACGACAGCACCATGGAGCTCGCCATCCCTGCTAGAAGGCCAATCCAGACTGAGCCTGTACTGTAGGCTATGGCAGCAGAAAAAAAGGCGGCAGCGAGCATTTTGCCTTCGAGGCCAATATCAAAGATCCCGGCGCGCTCAGAATATAATCCCGCTAGACAAGCCAGTAGAAGTGGTGTGGCTAGTCGGATCGTAGAGTCGAGCACCTGTATTATCGTAAGGAAGTCCATCAAACTTTCCTCCAACGAAGCGCAAGGAAAAGCTTTTCCAATGGCATCCGAACCATATTATCCAGCGCGCCAGTAAATAGTATCACGAGCGCTTGGATTACGACGATCAATTCTCTGGGTATATTCGTCCAAAGTGCAAGTTCCGCGCCACCTTGATAAAGAAAGCCGAAAAGTATGGCGGCAAGGAACACACCGAATGGGTGCGAGCGGCCCATCAAAGCTACCGCGATGCCAATAAAACCTGCCCCCTCTGTAGAATTTAAAACCAACCTTTCGGCTTCACCCATGGTGGTGTTGACAGACATCAGACCGGCTAGCCCTCCTGAAATGAGCATAGCTATAACCGTGATGCGAAGTGGGCTAATCCCAGCATAATTTGCAGCGGATTCCGAATGGCCAAAAGCGCGAATTTCATACCCAAGACGAGTTTTCCAGATCAGAAACCAGACCAAAACGCAGGCCGCTAGTGCTAGAAAAAAAGTTACATTGGCTGGGGATCCTCGAAACATAATGGTATCTGCAGTTGAAAACATATCTCGAAACGTCGGTAGATGCGTGGCTTCGGGAAAGTTGGGAGAGGCTGGGTCCATAGCGCCTGCAGGGCGCAGAAGATTTACCATAACATAGTTGAGCAAACCGGCGGCAATAAAGTTGAACATGATTGTAGTGATTACGATGTGGCTGCCACGTTTTGCTTGCAGAATGGCAGGGATGTAAGCCCATGCTGCGCCAAACAGAGCTGCCCCAAGCGTTGCACCCAGAATTGCAAAAGTCCAATGAGGCCATGGAATGTAAAGGCATACTAGCGCCACGCCAAGACCGCCCAGCATCGCTTGACCTTCACCGCCAATGTTAAACATCCGCGCGTGAAAAGCGATGGCAACAGCGAGGCCAGTAAACATGAAGTTGGTAGCGTAATACAGAGTGTAGCCCCAACCTGATGAACGCATTAATGCACCGTCAACCATCAAATTGAATGCCGTCACAGGGCTTTCACCGATTGCAAGAATGACAAGAGCTGACAAGAACGCAGCGAGAAGTAAAGAAATCAGTGGAATCAGGACGATATCGGCCCATTGAGGCATCTTATCCATTGGACGTGACCTTCTGCTTTGCAGTGTCGGAAATACCGGCCATCATTAGGCCCAGTTCCTTTTCATCAGTTTTCGCAGGATCTCGTTCGCCCATCAGATAACCGTCAAACATCACAGCGATGCGGTCGCTTAACGACAGAATTTCGTCAAGTTCAACACTCACAAGGAGGATCGCCTTGCCTTGTTCGCGTAAATTAATGATCTGCTGATGAATAAATTCAATGGCACCGATGTCGACACCGCGTGTAGGTTGTCCAACCAGCAGAAGATCGGGATTGCGTTCAATCTCGCGCGCCAACACAATTTTTTGCTGGTTGCCGCCGGAAAAGTTTTTGGCGGCTAATCTTGGATGGGGTGGTCGCACATCGAAACGGTTCATCTTTTTTTGTGCAAGGGTCTGTATCCCGTCATTGTCCATCAGAACGCCAGATTGGTATTCGGGATCAAGGTGATATCCAAAAACCATATTTTCCCATGCCGTAAAATTCATTATCAGACCTTCGCGCTGACGGTCTTCGGGCACGTGAGAAATACCTGAATGCCGGCGGGACTGACCATGCGCACCATTGCCGGTTAAAGGTAGTGTTGCGCCGTTCATGCGGATACTGCCTGTCGCATTAGCAGAACCACCGAGAACTTCGAGTAATTCGGACTGCCCATTGCCGGCGACACCGGCTATCCCTAAAATTTCCCCTTTGCGTACAGTCAAATTGATGCCCTTGACTCGCTCGACACCTTTGTGATCGCTCACCCGCAGGTTTTCGATTTCTAGAACCACATTGCCGGGTTTGGCGGGTTTTTTATTGACGCGCAGCAAGACTTTGCGGCCAACCATCAATTCAGCGAGGTATTCGGGGCTAGTTTCTGAGGTTTGGACTGTCGCAGTCATTTCGCCTTGGCGCATTACGCTGACTGTGTCGGTAATATCCATAATTTCACGTAGTTTGTGCGTGATAAGGATGATGGTTTTACCTTCTGCGCGGAGGCGGTCAAGAATGCGAAATAATTGCGCCGCTTCGGCAGGTGTTAACACGCCGGTGGGTTCATCAAGGATCAGGATATCTGCCTGACGATATAGTGCCTTCAGTATCTCAACACGCTGTTGATGTCCTACCGAAAGATTTTCGATTAACGCGTCCGGGTCGACGTTGAGCTCGTATTCTTTTGCGAGGTGCGATAGTTCTTTGCGTGCCTTGGCCAAAGACGGCTTTAATAATCTGCCATCTTCTGCACCGAGGATGATATTTTCCAGGACGGTAAAGTTTTCAACCAACTTAAAGTGCTGAAACACCATGCCAATACCCGCGGTGATTGCTGCTTGGCTGTCCTGAATTTGGGCCTTTTCCCCTTTGATGAAAATTTCGCCTTTATCTGCTTTATAAAATCCATAAAGTATTGACATCAAGGTGGATTTTCCCGCTCCATTTTCACCAATAATACCGTGAATTGTTCCGGGTTTGACCAAGATTGATATATCTTTGTTGGCTTGAACTGGTCCAAATGCTTTGGAAATACCTTTCAGTTCGATGGCAGGGACTGTCATTTCGGCCCACCTACACAGAAGAAGCCTGCTATGCTCATTGCAGTGTTTTCCGTAATTATAATTTTGCGGCGATAGTGGTTCCTGATGTCATCAGCAAAAAGTTCATCTGGAGATTCCGCCCAAGACATTGGGTCAATGTCGCCCAAGGTTTTGATTGCGTGTGACATGGGCTACCCTTGTGTTAAGGGGCCGCGCCGCATCAGCGCAACCCCTTCAGTCGTCAATATTCTATTGACCTAGAAGTCATGTGCAGGGCAGCTGTCGTTGGCGTAGTAGGCCACAACGTCCAGATCGCCACTGATAATCTTTGCACGTGCGTCCTCTACGGCCGACTTCATATCGTCTGTGATCAGTGGTGCATTGTTGTCGTCATAAGCCCATCCGACACCATCCTCTGCAAGGCCCAATGTGGTAAAGCCTCCTGTTTGAAGATCTGCGCCTGCGTTCATAGCGTTGAAGACCGCAACATCAACACGTTTAAGCATGGACGTTAGAACTTTACCGGGGTGCATATGGTTCTGGTTACTGTCAACGCCGATTGACAGAATATCTTCGTCTGCAGCGGTTTGTAGAACGCCAACACCTGTTCCACCTGCAGCTGCATAAATCACGTCTGCGCCTTGGCTGATTTGAGCTTTTGTTAATTCTGATCCCTTGACGGGATCATTCCAAGCTGACGGAGTTGTACCGGTCATGTTAGCCACGATTTTGATGTCAGGGTTGATCGCTTTTGCACCTTGTGCGTAACCACATCCGAAGTGGCGAATGAGGGGAATGTCCATACCGCCGATGAAGCCAATCGTGCCTGACTTAGAGGACATCGCTGCAAGCATGCCGACAAGGTAGGAGCCTTGATGCTCCTGAAAGCCAATTAGTTGAACGTTCGCGGGCACTTCTGGTAACCAGCCGTCGATATTAACAAATTTTGTGTCCGGGTAATCCTTGGCGACTTCGCCGAGTATGGAGGCGATGGAGAAGCCTGTGGTTACGACGGGGTTAAATCCGGCTTCGGCAAACCTACGCAGGGCCTGCTCTCGTTGAGCTTCGGACTGTAGTTCAATATCTTTATATCCACCGCCAGACTCGGAAGCAAAGCGCTCCGCACCGTTGAACGCAGCTTCGTTGAACGATTTGTCGAATTTTCCACCAAGGTCGTAAATAAGTGCTGGTTCAGCAATTGCTGCGCCAGTTGTTAGGGCTAAGGCTGCTGCCGCCCCTAAGAATTTTTGCATCAGGGTCATATATCTCTCCCATAAGTTGACCGAGCTAGTCGTTGACGGTGCCAGCCCTTTTATTGTGTTGATCGAAGTTGATCGCCCTTCAGTTAGGCCGCAGTGAAGGGGGGTGGTCAACCTGTTTTTGACCAAATGGCCGAATTTTAACAGTTAAATCGGTCATTACCGTGATGGTAACAGCTTATTCATAAGGCCTGCTGCAACACTCTTGCCACCGGCACGAGCATAGTAGGCAGGACGCTGGCTTGTTAGAGTGTAACCGGCCGATTCGTAAAGCCTGCGCGCCGGAATGTTGTCCATAGCGACTTCAAGATAGGCACGGATGGCGCCGCGAGTGTGCGATTCGTCCTCAAAAGCGGTCAATAAAAAGCGACCCTGCCCGCAACGCTGGCCGCTTGGATGCACTGCTATTGCCAGTAGCTCTGCTTCGTCGACTACGCTTCGTCCAAGGGCGAAGCCAGAATTAGAGAAAACCGAAAACACATACGGTGACGACAACAATGTCTCGATTTCGTCTGTGCGCCATGCGCGAGTGCTTTCAAACGCCAATGCGTACAGTGCCGCCATTTGGTGCGGCGTCATTCTAAAATAATCGGGGCAAGATCCCGTGACGGTGCAGCGTCGGCTGGCTTGATGTAAAGTGGTACTGGAGGTTTGGTGATGTTCTCATGCCGAAGCGCCGCGACTTTAGCCATATTGGTGACTAAAGTGTCTGCGGACGGTGGCAGGTGAACTGGCAAATCAGACACGAAGTTGGCAGCTACCAGTAGAGGAGCTTCTGAAGCCTGTGGTAGTACATATAAATGATCGCGTGGTGCTGGAACAGCAGGGACATGGGGGGATGGGATATCCAGCGAAACCGCCTCAAATGTGGACACGCCCACAGCGGGTATTTTGAGCCCAAGCGCAAGGCCGCGTGCGGTGGAAACAGAGATGCGGATACCGGTAAAGTTTCCTGGTCCGACACCTACCCCAATGGCATCTAGATGTGTCCACTCCAAAACCGCATCATCTAGGATTTCCTGAAGCAAAGGAATGAGGCGTTCGGCCTGACCGCGTTTCATATACTCTACGCGACAGGACAGCACTGTGTGCCCTCGGCAAAGCGCGGCTGCGCAATAAGCCCCCGACGTATCAAAGGAAAGTATAATCGGTAGTTTTTTTTTCATTTTAAACTCCATTTAGAGTTCAATTGATTGCGTCTAAAAGTGCATGCGGCGGAACGCACGAGTTATGGGGCGCTCCTGAAAAAGCGTACACGCCAGATGTAAGGGCTGGTATGATCATGGTGAGCACTTTCGTCACAAGGGCAATACTCGTGGATACCTGCTCTCTTGCCTTGGGACAAGATTTTCGACAGCTTGGACCGATGTTGCTCAGTGACCGGACATGTACGGGTAGAAGATTGTAACGCGAAGGTTAAACACTAACATAATTGAGTCGAAGTGGGACAAGGGTTAGCTTTTAAGCATATCAAACAGCAACCGGTCGCACTTCGACTACCTCTGGAATATAGTGGCGTAGAAGGTTTTCGATACCCATTTTTAAGGTCAGCGTAGAAGATGGGCAACCCGCGCACGCACCTTGCATGTGAAGATAAACAACACCACGCTCAAATCCGTGAAAGGTAATATCACCACCATCTTGAGCAACCGCCGGTCGCACCCGCGTGTCCAACAGCTCTTTAATCTGACCAACGATTTCACCGTCTGGGCCGTCGTGCTCTGCATGCCCCGTAGTCTGCGTCGCGTCAGAGGCCATCACTGGCTGCCCTGATTGGAAATGCTCCATTATCGCGCCCAATATCGGCGGTTTGACATGATCCCACTCGGTAGCTTCATCCTTTGTGACAGTGACAAAGTCTGTACCAAAAAATACGCCGGTTACGCCTTTAACTGCGAAAATACGCTCTGCTAAAGGAGAAGCGGTAGCTCCATCCGGATTAGGAAAATCAGCTGTCCCCATTTCCAACACTGTTTGTCCTGGTAGGAATTTCAATGTTGCAGGGTTTGGCGTGGACTCGGTTTGAATGAACATCCTTAATTCACCTTTTTTAGCACGTAATTGATATGCGCCTGCGGTTCATGAGTGTCAAGGTTTTGAACGGTTCTAAAAATCCATCACACTCAAGTGACGGCCTCAAGCTGTTCTTTTGAGAGGTCGCCGGGAACAATCGTAATTGGGACAGGTAGGCTACCAGCGTTACGTGACAGCTGAGAAACTAGAGGACCTGGTCCTTTGCGGTCGTTACCGGCGCCAAGGACCAGAACGCCTATTTCAGGGTCCTCTTTGATTTCCGATAGAATTTCTGAAACTGGCTCACCTTCCCGAATTGTGAGTATTGGATCCACATCCAGCCGATCACGCATCCATTTGGCAAAAACTTCAAAATGCACGTTAATACGTTCGCGGGCTTCTTCTCTCATTATGTCACTAACGCCAATCCAATGATTAAATTCCTCCGGTGGGATAACCGATAGAATTTTTACCCCACCCCCAGTATTAGAAGCACGCATCGCAGCAAACCGCATGGCATTTAGGCATTCGCGGCTGTCATCTAGCACTACAAGAAACTTACGCATTTTTGCACTCCGTATCTTTTGCAGATCATGACCGCTTGAGACAACTTGCGCAACTGATCTTTGATTAAGTTCACACAGAAGAACGTGCCCAATCCCAGTACATTTCGCGCACCTGTCGAGCGATTGGCCCCACCTCGTACTTCCGATCATCGAAGGCTGTGACAGGTGTCACTTTGTTCATATTTCCGGTCATGAACACTTCGTCGGCTCGGACAAAATCGTCAAAACTGAGCACGGTTTCTTGAACGCTCACGCCATTCGCCTGAAGATTACAAATGTGGCGGGATCGCGTGATTCCTGCAAGAAATGTTCCGTTAGGGATAGGTGTGAAGACTTCGCCATCCCGTACCATGAAGATATTAGCGGTCGCAGTCTCGGCAACGTTGCCCATGGCATCGGCGACCAATGCATTGGAGAATCCTTTACTACGGGCTTCACTCAACATTCGGGCGTTATTTGGATAAAGACAACCAGCTTTGGCATTCACCACGGCGTCCTCCAGTACTGGCCGCCTAAATCGGGTGCGGGTCAACGTCACTGAAGTGTCGGGTCCTGCCAAAGGAATTTGCTCCAGACAAATTGCAAAACCGGTCTCATCTTGGCTTGGTACGATTGCCGTAATGTCCCCACCTATGCCCCAATACATGGGCCTAATATAGACTGCGCTTCGCTGATTGTAGGCTTTTACTCCTTCGCGAATGATATCTATCATTTCACCTACAGCCACTGTCGGCTTAAGCATAAGCGCTTTGGCTGACTGGTTCACACGTGCGCAGTGTTTGTCTAGATCTGGCACCATGCCATCAAAAAAACGTGCACCGTCAAATGCATTGCTGCCCAACCATGCGCCATGATCAGCCGCACGAATTATTGGAGCGTCGCCGTCGTACCATGAGCCATTGAAATATGTACGAATATTAGTACCGACGGCCATAGGCATCTCCTCTGTTCTTGGTTTGGAGCGTAGGCTCACACGCGAACGCCGTCCACAAAGAAAACCCTCTGCAAAGCTAATGCTGCAGGTTTCAAGGAAACCGAGTATATCATAGTGGCCATGCGGCCATTTACGTACAAAAAAATGCCAAGTTTATGCTCGAATTATTAATCGAGAGCTTGCAACAAAGCCTAGTTCGACGAAATCATTCCAACGATGTCGTAAGTTTTCTTGAGAATTGGCGTGGCAATAGCGCGGGCTTGCTCCGCGCCGTGACTCAGAATCCGATCAATTTCCACTGAGTCCAACATAAGGCGTGCCATTTCCATCGAGATTGGGGCAAGTTTTTCGACGGCCAACTCTGAAAGAGCAGGTTTGAACTCTGAAAACTGTTTGCCACCAAACTCACGCAACACGGTGCCCACTGGCTGCTCTGCAAGCGCGGAATAAATGTTTATTAAATTGCGTGCTTCGGGACGGCCCTCAAGTCCCTGTTCCTCTGAAGGAAGGGCATCCGGATCAGTTTTGGCCTTGCGGATTTTTTTTGCGATCGTGTCCGTGTCATCCGTCATATTGATGCGGCTTGCATCTGAGGGGTCTGACTTGGACATTTTCTTAGACCCGTCCCTGAGCGACATGACGCGCGTTGCGGTGCCCTCGATCACAGGCTCGGTTATTGGGAAAAAATCAATACCATAATCGTGGTTGAACTTGATAGCTACGTCGCGCGTCAACTCCAAATGCTGCTTTTGATCTTCACCGACTGGCACATGCGTGGCATGATATATTAAAATGTCGGCTGCCATAAGGGCAGGGTAGGCGAATAGGCCAAGCGAAGCATTTTGCTGGTTTTTGCCGGCTTTGTCCTTCCATTGTGTCATGCGCTGCATCCATCCCATGCGGGCAACACAATTGAAGATCCAAGCGAGCTGGGCGTGCTCCGGCGCCTGACTTTGGTTAAAAAGGATTGATTGGTTTGGATCGATTCCGGCAGCGATAAACCCAGCGCAAAGTTCGCGCGTGGCGTGGCGTAGTTTTTCAGGATCCTGCCAGACCGTGATAGCATGCAGGTCGACCATGCAATAGACGGTCTCAAATGAACCTTCGTTTTGCATATCAACAAAGCGCTTCATCGCGCCGAGATAATTACCAAGGGTCAAGCCACCCGAGGGCTGGATACCCGAGAAAACGCGCTGAGCGAATTCAGAGGACGTGTGGACCGCCTCATTCATAAGGTTAGTACTCCGTCTGGATTTACATGCTTGCTTGCCTTACCCATGAGGTGAATCGCCGTCAAGGAGCGTCAACATGAGTAGTTCAAAACCACAAGGGCCGATAAATCCGTTGCCACCGATCATCGCGGCCTTATTTTTGATTGTGGTGGGAATTGAAGCCATGTTCTGGCTGGGCAGCAAGGGCTTAATTGGGGGACCCGATGCGATTGGCTGGCGTCTAAATGCAATTCAAAAATATGCTTTTTCGACAGATATTTTTAATTGGATGATGGTCAATGGCCGCTGGCCAATAGAACATCTCTGGCGGTTTGTAAGTTATGCTTTCATCCATGCAAACTTCACTCACGCCCTTTTTGGGGGGGTTTTGTTATTGGCAATGGGCAAGATGGTCGGAGAAGTTTTTTCGTCGATCGCAACACTGCTACTATTTCTTTTGTCGAGCGCGGTTGGCGCGCTAGGTTATGCTCTTATCACAGGAAGCACTATACCCTTGATTGGTTCTTATCCGGGAGTTTATGGGCTAATCGGAGCGTTCACATTTTTGCTTTGGATACAGCTGGGTTTGGTCGGTGCTCCTCAGGCCCGAGCGTTTTCGTTGATAGGGATGTTAGTAGCGATTCAGTTAGTATTCGGACTGCTGTTTAACAGCAATCCAGACTGGGTTGCCGACGTTTGCGGGTTCGCAACCGGGTTCCTGCTATCTTTTTTATTGGTGCCGGGTGGTTGGCAACGGATCCGCGACAAAATCCGTCGCCAATAAATCAAGTTTTAGCGTTTTTGCCGACCAACGCCAGTGCGATTGCGCTGACCCCATTGGACAAAAGTTCGATACCCAGCATGATACCTAGCACGACCTCGGCTGACTGTGGGAAGTTTGACAGCACCATCACGCCCAATACGATAGACACCAATCCAGATAGGATTAGTGCGCTTCGCAGAGGGCCCTCAGCATTAGCAAACCCAACCCAAGCTTTAAAAATGCCCGAAACAAGGAACATGACACCGGCAATCATTGTGAGTGTAATCAATCCCTCCATGGGTTTGGCTACAATATTAATACCGATTATCAAGGCGACTAAGCCGATCAAGGTTCCCAGCAACTTGCTACCAGTACCCTCTGCTTGGAGGCCAGCTATTATTTGAAGAGCGCCAAGAATTAAAAAGCTCCATCCTGCGATCAATGTGGCTGTTAACGATGCGGCGAATGGGTTTAACAGCGCAATAATTCCTGCAATCAATGACATGATGCCGATGAAAATCATTACAATCCAATTAGACATTTCTCTCTCTCTCCTGTTCTGTTCCACGTTTACAGATGTAACGGCAGTTCGAGGGTGGTGGGCAACAGTTTTTTTGCTTTTATTAAAAAGATCGGCGCGCAGCACTTTTTAGGTCAGAAAAACGGAAGGCGTGGGTCACGTGTGCACTGACGAAATAGGCAACGCCACCTGAACTTATCAAAGCCAGTAGAGCCACGTACCGCCAGCCGGCCTGACCCAGCCATGGACTCAGGATCAAGGTTACCGCCCAAAGGACAGCGGCCATGACTGCTGAGCAAAGACAAATCATCCATAAGCGTTTGCGTAGACGATCATCAAATTTTGCTACTGGGCCAAACCGACGGGCACCAATGCCGAGTTGTACTACCATCACCCAAGCTGAAGCTGATGTGGCCACTGCGGGGGCCATCCAACCCAGTAATGGAGACAGGCCAAATGCAAGAGCAGCATTAATGATCATCGCCGTAAGTGCATAATAAAAAGGGGTTTTTGTATCATTCTGGGCAAAGAATAATGGTTGCAGCAGCTTTTGTAATACAAAGGCCGGCAGACCGACGCCATAAATAGCAACGGCGGCGGCGATTGCAGCACTGTCGTCTGGCGTTGTCGCGCCGCGCTCGAAAAGCACCGACACCAGCGGCAAAGGAATAACCAGCAGCGCAACTGCGCACGGCACTGTCAGAAAAAAAGTGAACTCGCCGGCGCGTGAGAACGCATAACGTGCGCCCTTTTCATCATTAGCTTTAAGGCGGCGAGACAGATCTGGCAGCAGCACAATACCGACTGCGATACCCACAACGCCGAGTGGAAGTTGGTAAAGTCTGTCAGCGGCGAATAGCCAACTAACAGCTCCAGGCGTGGTCGACGCCACGATTTGTCCAACGACTAGGTTGATCTGCATGACACCTGATGCAAGTGCCGCTGGGACGGCGACGTAAACCATCTTGCGCATATCTTTGGTCCATCGCGGTAAACCGGGTCTTAAACTCAGTCCTGCTCGTGTTGCAGCGATCCAAACTAGTGACAATTGCGCAACGCCTGCAACGGGGATTGTCCAGACCAGCCACTTTACCACATCCCCGCCAACTGTTGCTCCGATGATCAAGACCGGAACAACTAGGGCGTTCAGTAGAACAGGAGCTGCTGCTGCCGCTGCAAACCTTCCTGTGGCGTTTAGCGCTCCTGAAAATAGGGCAGCGAGCGACATGCAGAGGATATAGGGAAAAACAATTCGACCAAAGCCAACCGTCATGTCAAAACGCTCGTCCCCGTAGAATCCTGCTGCAGTCACCCAGACCAGCGCGGGCATAAAGATCATTGCAACTGCAGTTAGCAGTAGAACAGCCGTTGCCAGAAAATTAAATGCGTCGTTAGCAAAGGCCAGCGCGTCCTCTCCGGCTTCGTATTTCTGCGAGAAGAGTGGTACGAATGCTGCATTAAATGCACCTTCTGCAAAGAATCGACGAAACATGTTTGGCAAGCGGAACGCCGCCACAAAGGCGTCAAGTGCGACGCCTGGTCCAAGATAGTTGAGGATCAAAATCTCGCGTACAAAGCCTAAAATCCGGCTCATCAATGTCCAAAAACCAACGGTTAGAAAACTGCGTATAAGCCGGATAGGTTTCAAGATCTGGCCCTCTCCGCGCCTTTTTCGATTGCAGCTAGCAATCGTTTTTCAAGCGTCCGTTGCTTATTGGTGGAATAAAATTTTAAACCAAACATGTCCTTGACGTAAAAACTGTCGACTGCCTGCTCGCCGTACGTCGCGATGACAGCAGAGGCAATGTATACGTTCGCGTTGGCGAGAGTGCGCGTTAAGTCGAAAAGCAAACCCGCTCGATCCCTGGTATCGACCTCTATTATTGTATAGATCTCAGAACCCTCATTATCGAAGGTAATCGTTGTGGGGACTTTAAACGCGCGTTCGCGCTTTTTGATGGCATCGCGTGATTTAATAGCCTCGCCCGGGACGACTTCGCCGGCGAGTGTCCGATCAATCACCTTGCGAAGCCGCGGCAGTCGCGAGGACTCGTATGGTCGACCATCTGAATCTTGCACCCAGAAGGCGGCTGTGGCGTAACCGTCTTTGGAGGTGAATGTGCGTGCGTCCACCACGTTAGCTCCAACGAGCGCAAGCGCTCCGGCGAGCCTTGAGAAAATGCCCGGGTGGTCGGCAAGCGCGAAACAAACCCGAGTAGCATCACGATCTTCATCTGGATGCAGGTCAATCCTTATCTCGTCGTCATTTATGCCATGCAGTAGACTAGCAAACACCTTGTGTGCCGTTGTGTGCAGTCCTTGCCAGTATGGATCGTAGTGCCGCCCCGTTTCTAGTTTGAGATCCTTTGGCGCCCAGTTTGACAATTCGGTACGCAGCATTTTTTTGGCCTCGGTACCGCGATTCTCGCGAGTGATTGCCTCCAGGCCGTTCTCCAGAACGAGCCGAGTCTGTCGATAAAGTGCCCGTAGAAGAACTGCTTTCCAGTTGTTCCATGTGTCTGGTCCAACGCCGCGGATATCACAGACGGTGAGTACCGTGAGTAAATTAAGTCGGTCAACGGTCGACACTGCTTTAGCGAAATCGCGTACCGTTCTAGGATCGGCGATGTCGCGTTTCTGAGCCATATCTGACATCAGCAAATGATGCCGAACAAGCCACTCAACGGTTTCGCATTCTGATTTGGGCAATCCCAACTTCGGGGCAACACGACGGGTAATCTGGGCACCAAGAATTGAATGATCGATATCGCGCCCCTTGCCAATATCGTGCAACAGAAGAGCTACCATCAAGACTCTTCGATTGATGCCAGATCTGAGGATGTCGCTGGACAAGGGTAGTTCATTTGTCAGTTCGTCGCGTTCGATCCGATCCAGATTGGCAACGACCTGAATCGTGTGTTCGTCCACTGTGTATGAGTGGTACATGTTGAACTGCATCATCGCTACGATTGGTTCGAATTCTGGAATGAAAGCGGCCAAAACTCCAAGCTCATTCATACGCCTGAGTGCTCTTTCGGGATTTCCGTGCTTTAGCAATAGATCCAAAAATATCCGACGCGCTTCTTTGTTCTTGCGAACATCTTCGTCAATCAGTTGAAGATTACGTGTTACAAGGCGCATGGCGTCCGGATGGATCAACAGGCCGGTTCGCAACCCTTCTTCAAAAATACGTAATAAGTTTACTTTATCGTTCAGGAAGGTGGTGTCGTTCGCAATGGCTAAGCGGTTGTGAATGACCGTATACTCTGACTTGACTCTGGGCCGGCGTCTAAAGATGCGTTCCAGCAAGGGCGCAGATTTCGCGTGAATAGCTTCAAGTCGAGTCAACAGGATGCGTGTTAAATCGCCCACAGAGGTTGCCTGCCGGAAATAATCCTGCATGAAATGTTCGACTGCCCTGCGCCCGCCTTTGTCGCGGTAGCCCATGCGCTCTGCCACCTCAACCTGAACATCGAAGCTGAGTACCTCAACCGGACGACCCGTAATCAAGTGTAGATGACCGCGTACTGCCCAAAGAAACTTTTGCGCACGAAGGAACATTTCTAGTTCGTCGCGCCGCAGAGCATCTTTATCAACTAGTTCAGACACCTCCTGAACGTGATAAACATATTTTGCGATCCAGAATAATGATTGTAGATCGCGCAGTCCGCCCTTGCCCTCTTTCACATTTGGCTCGACCACATAACGAGCGCCCTGTTTCAAATGGCGTGCTTCTCTTTCCGCGAGTTTAGCCTCGATGAATTCTTGCTCTGTGCCTGTAAATAATTCATCTTGAAGCCGCTGATTAAGTTCCTCATTTAAAGGTAGAAATCCATCCAAAAAACGATTTTCTAGAAGAGATGTTCGTATTGTTTGATCTTCACGCCCAAGCCGCAGACAGTCTTTGACAGTGCGACTAGCGTGGCCGACTTTGAGCCGGAGATCCCAGAGGATGTACAGCATTGATTCAATTACGCTCTCAGCCCATGGGGTTATTTTGTATGGCGTCAGAAAGAGCAAATCGACATCAGATTGCGGCGCCATTTCACCGCGCCCGTACCCGCCTACGGCGAATAGCGCCAGTCGTTCACCTTCAGTCGGCGTTTGCAGAGGGTGTAAATATTTTGTTGCTACTAAGTAAGCACTGCCCACCAAACAGTCAGTCAGCCAAGTGTACGACCGCGTCATTTGACGCGACTCGAAAGGCTTGCCAGTAAATGTAGCAGCGATTTTTTCAACAGCCTCTTTCCGCACGGCCGAGAGCAATTTTACCACCTCACCGCGAAATGCGCGATTATCCATACCTTTGGCTGCCAAAGTTTCCACTGCAGCAGTGATAGTTTCACCACTGAAGATTTCGTGCGGATCGCAAATGAGCCCACGTTTTGGCAGTGGGCGGAAAGGAGCGCTCAGCTTAAAGGCCGGCGCCACCGAAACGTTTTGGGGCAGGGTCAATAATCACAACCTTTTTGTCACGGATCGAGGCGATGGCCAAACCGCGTTCATTAGTGCCGTCAGTGCGTAGGCGAAAAATCCCGTTCACACCCTGAAATCCAGCACTTTGGGTCAGAGCACCCGTTGTCAACGCGTCGCGTTTTCCGGATTTGACCAGTGCACCGATTGCAGCAATGCCATCGTAAGCAAGGCCACCAATCGGGTGTGGCAGACCGCCATAGGTCTGTGCATAACGAGTTTGAAATTGCTCATTCAATGTGGGGTCGGGCATCGCAAACCAGCCACCTTGCACACCGGGTAACTCGAGAGTTTGCGCAGGTATATCCCAGCGAGTAAGGCCAATAAATTGGGTGGTCGCGGGGCTTAGACCAGCCTCTGGCAGTAATTGAGAAATCAATGGCAAGGCGCCCGAGGTCTCAGACGTAAGAAACACTGCATTTGCACTGTTTTGGTCCGCCGTGAGCTTGATTTGAGACGCTGCGGCAATCACGCCTTCTTGTGAAAACTGATAAGCTACCGTTCCCGCATCACTCGCTCTTTGACGAGATATTGCTGCGAGAACTGCATTACGTCCAACCTGTCCAGACACATTATCTGCATGGACAGTGAGTATCTGATCTCTTCCGTTGCTGCGGGCATAGCTCACAAGCCTATCAGCAGTGTTGTCAAATGTTGGGCCCAAAACGAAAAGATTTCCGCCCGCGACGGACGTGTTGTTCGAGAAAGCCAGAACGTTGATGTTTCGATTGGCTACGGCCTTTGCCGCAGCATTTGCAGATTCAGCGAATACTGGTCCCAGTATTATTTTTGCCCCTTCATTGACAGCTTGAATTGCCGCGGCGCCTGCTGCATTTGCGTCACCTACAGTTGAATATACTCGTAAGTCGATTTTTACGCCTTGTAGATCTATAATTGCGAGTTTCGCTGCATTTTCAAGGCTTTGGGCAAGGATCGCCTCACCGCCCTCACTCGATCCCTTGGGTATGAGAAGCGCAATGGGAACTGGCGCTCCGGTGGCGATGGTTGGGCCCGTACTGGTGCTCGTTCCGGTACATGCAACGACGGCCATACTGGTAAGGGCAAGTAAAGCCCCTTTTAGAAACTCGCGGGTCGGTTTAAGAAAAACAAACATTATAAAATCTCCAATCCCGGTGGCTCGGCTCTTTAATTGTGATCAAACCGCCAACTGTGGGGATAATAGCCGACCATAGAGGCGGGTCCAGAGGTGAATTACAAGACCGCAAAATTGCAACCAGGGTTATACTTTGTCGCCACGCCGATTGGTTCGGCGCGGGATATTACGCTGCGCGCGCTGGATATACTGGCATCAGTCGATGTGATTGCAGCAGAGGATACGCGCTCAATGCGGCGACTGCTTGAAATCCACTCAGTGCCTCTCGGCGACCGACAGCTGCAATCTTATCACGATCATTCCGGCGTAGGCACGCTTGAAAAACTGCTCGGTTTTTTGGCACAAGGTAAATCGGTGGCCTATGCATCAGAAGCAGGAACCCCTCTGATTGCAGATCCCGGTTATCATCTTTCTAAGTCAGCCGCTGAAGCAGGATACGCAGTAACATCCGCACCTGGGCCATCGGCAATCGTGACAGCGCTTACGCTCGGCGGTTTACCGACAGATGCATTTTTCTTCGCGGGATTTTTGCCTAATACGAAAAACTCTAGACGTAACGAGCTGGAATCATTGAAGGATGTGCCGGGTACGCTAGTATTCTACGAATCCCCAAAACGGGTTAGCGAAATGCTGGTGGACACAGGAGAAATACTCGGGACAGGACGGAATGCGGCCCTATGCCGGGAATTAACCAAAAAGTTTGAGGAGATTTTACGCGGCACACTGGGGGATTTGGCCGTTGTTGCGTCAGAGAGAAAGTTCAAGGGAGAAATCGTGGTTTTGGTTGATCGCGCACGTGGCGAAACGGTGAGTGATGTCGATGTCGAGGCAGCCTTAACTAAAGCGTTGCGTACGATGAGCGTCCGGGATGCATCGGAAGCGGTTAGGCAGGCTTTCGGTGGGAATAAACGCAAGATTTATCAAATGGCGCTCAAGTTAAGGGGACAATGAAGCCCTGAAATAAGGTATCACGCGATGGAATTTAGATCACTCGACCCCAAAGGCCTCTGACGGCTATTTCACCGCTCAGCAAAAAATGAATTGTGATCGAAGTCGCGAGCGGCAAAACGTGCAACTGATATATTTGCGGTGATTGGTCAAAATACTGAGTTGAGCTTGAGACTGCCTAAAGGGAGAAAAATTGTGTTCATTAAAGTTAAAAGGATGGCATTTTCAAATTGGCTTATTGGTCTAACGGAAGTCGAATGCGACCCGAATTTCGCTGATTAATAGAGAACGCTTTGCTCGTGAATTCATGCGGATTTGGAGCAAATTTTGCTCCATAGTAGCGCAAGTTTCAGAAAACTTTTGAAAACGTTCCGCTGCAATGGCGAGTAACCATTGCAACGGGTGGGGTCATGAGCCATTTAAAGTAAGCCATCAAAGAGGTTTTCCGATGAAAATTGCATTTCAAATGGACCCAATCCAATCGGTGGATATAGACGCCGACAGTTCGTTTCGGCTTGCCGAAGAGGCTCAGAGGCGTGGGCACGAACTTTTCTTTTATTCACCGGATAATTTGGCTTATGAGGAGGGGGAGATTACAGCGTGCGGCCATTCCATGGCGTTACGCAGAGAGCAAGGAAACCACGTTGATCTTGGACCGCGGGAGCGCGTTCTTTTAAGCGATTTTGATGTGGTCTGGCTACGGCAGGATCCGCCATTTGATATGCACTACATTACCTCGACGCATCTTCTCGACCGGCTCAAGCCACAGACTTTGGTTGTTAACGATCCATTCTGGGTACGTAACCATCCAGAGAAGTTGTTGGTGTTAGATTTTCCTGATTTAACACCGCCCACTACGGTTGCACGAAACTTGGAGACGATCAAATCTTTCAAAGACCGACACGTCGACGTCATTCTTAAACCACTTTATGGTAATGGAGGCGCTGGCGTTTTTCGGTTGGACCGCAACGACCGAAATTTGACATCATTACACGAACTGTTCACTGGGTTTAGTCGTGAGCCGCTGATAGTGCAGAAATTCCTGCCTGACGTTAGTAATGGCGACAAGCGTGTAATCCTTGTCGATGGCGTGCCGGTTGGCGCGATCAATCGAGTACCCGCCGCCGGTGAAACCCGCTCGAACATGCACGTTGGAGGTCGTCCTGAAAAAATTGGATTAAGCTCACGTGATCTGGAAATCTGTGACGCGATCGGCCCCTTACTGCGCGAGAAGGGGCAAATATTTGTTGGGATCGACGTGATTGGCGACTTTCTGACCGAGATAAATGTTACCTCACCTACAGGTATTCAGGAGTTGGAACGGTTTGACAGGATCAATGTGGCCGAAAAAATTTGGATGGCCATCGAGGCAAAACTTAGCTGACTGAGCAGTAAAATCGCCGTTTATGTTTAAGTTGTTAGCATTGGCCAGTCGCGGCCAAACGATTTTGGCCTCCTTGGTAAGCTCCGCAATGCTGTGAGCTCAGGGCAATGACCGAGCTTATCATAGACAAACGGGTCTTTAGCGGGGCAATAATGATCATCAAGGAATGTGATTTATCTGTTCAAGCGCCCAAGGTGTCCGAGAAATATTGATGGATGTAACAGAAAGGTTGTCGATACGATGAGAGAATGTTTCGTAATTAGTCATGCGTTTGGCACGCTGCACCTGTGTAAGGATCACCCCAAAATGAGCGACGACAACAATGTTTTTTCCTGAGTTTGTAGCAATCAAATGGTCAATTGCGGGGTCAACGCGTGCGGTTATGTCATTCCAGCTTTCGCCATTGGGAGGATGGACATCTCCTGGTGTATCCCAATAGGCACGAATGCGATCGGGATCGTGCGCTTCTATGTCTCGGAAGGATTGCAACTCCCAGTCCCCAAAGTGGATTTCGCGCAGTGCGTGGTCATCGGCCAGCCGGATCCGGTTGCCCAGAATGGCGTCGGCAGTGGCGGATGCACGTAACAAGTCTGAGCTAACTACGATCCCATCTTTGGGAAGAAAATCGGATAAACGCTGCAATGCAGCTTTATCAGATAGATCTGCTGGCAAATTCGACCACCCAACCATAGTTTTTGCGTGGGTTGGGCCGTGTCTTATCAAAAAAAGTTTGGTCATTGTAGGGCACCCTTGAGAACAAGTGGCAGCCCTGCAACTACGAGTACGGCGACAGACGATTGGTCTGCGAGTTGTTGATTTAACGTTCCCTGAGCGTCGCGAAATCGTCTTGCGAGTGCGTTGTCGGGAACCACATCTAGACCTACTTCGTTTGACACAACAACAACCCGACCTGGACAGGCTGCCAGAGCTTGCAACAGGCGGGCGGACTCTTCAGCAATATCATGGTCTGCCAGTAAGTGATTTGACAACCACATGGTCGCACAATCGACTAACACGACTTCTTCAGAAGAAATTCTTGCCAATTTTTCAGCGGCATTGAGAGGCGTCTCGATTGTGCGCCATGCGTTGCCACGCATTTTTCTATGAGCCTTGATCTTTTTCAGCATCTCTGGATCGAACGGCTGCGCTGTCGCCAGATACGCGCGCGGCGATTTTGATCGCATCACGAGGTTTTCGGCAAAAGCAGATTTTCCAGATGCTGCGCCGCCTAGGATCAGTGTCAGTTTTTCAAGCATGGTTCCATGTCCGATACTTAGAAATTGTAGAGTGCGAAAATCCAGAACCAAGTGCAAGGCTCGCAAACGTATCTTGACCTGATGCTGTGCTGTCACCATGTCTTATCCATGAAAGCCATTTTGACAATTGCCTTATTAGCCACACCAGTTCTGGCAGAGGAATTAACTCCGGACGATTTTGCAGAAGCGCGGGGCGTGGACATCGTTCTGCTCGGTGAATTACATGACAACCCACATCATCACGTCAATCAGGTGATTGCGATAAATGCAATCGAGCCCGCGGCCGTTGTTTTCGAAATGTTGACGACTGAGCAGGCCAAGCGGATTACACCGAATTTGCTAAATGATTTTAGAGCTCTGTCAGAGACTCTTGATTGGACTGCCAGTGGCTGGCCTGCATTTTCGATGTATTTCCCGATTATTCAAGCGTCATCCAAAGCGCAGATCTTGGGCGCGCAGGTTCCCCGAGATACGGCGCGCACCGCGATTTTAGGTGGGGATCCAGTGAAAAGTTTTGGTGCAGATGCAGAACTGTTCGGATTGACCAAAATCTTACCGGATGCACAGCAAGCGGATCGTGAAGCACTGCAAATGGCGGCTCATTGCGACGCAATGCCCGAGACCATGCTGCCGAGCATGGTCATGGTACAACGATTGCGGGATGCGACGCTGGCGAAAGTAGCAACGCAGGCGCTTGAAGCAACCGGTGGGCCGGTCATTGTGATTACCGGAAATGGCCATGCGCGTACTGATTGGGGGGTGCCGGCTTTACTCCCTGACGGGATATCGTTTTTGTCGATTGCACAACTGGAAGCAAAACCGGAGCCAAGTCAGCCGCATGATTTCTGGATTATCACGGAGCCAGTAAACCGTGAAGATCCCTGCAAAGCTTTTCAATAGATTACATGCTTGCTTGTCACGCGGCTCCCTGCGGCCTAGGTTTGTGAGGAATGGCACGTGGGAGGCCCAAAATGCTGACAGATAAGCGAATTTTGCTTGTGATAGGCGGTGGAATTGCGGCTTTCAAGTCGCTCGAGCTTATCCGACGTCTGCGTGAGCGCGGTGCATGGGTAACACCGGTGCTGACGAAGGCTGGGGAAGAATTCGTCACTCCGTTGTCGGTATCGTCTTTAGCCGGAGAAAAAGTGTATCGTGACCTCTTTGACCTGACCGATGAAGCGGAGATGGGTCATATTCAACTGTCGCGTTCTGCTGATTTGATCGTTGTCGCCCCAACCACTGCCGACTTGATGGCTAAAATGGCGCATGGGCTGGCCAATGATTTGGCTTCAACATTGCTGTTGGCTACGGATACCCAAGTCCTAGCAGCGCCAGCGATGAATGTGCGCATGTGGGAACATTCGGCGACTCGTCGCAACGCAGCAATTCTGCGAGATGATGGGGTCGCGTTTGTCGGACCCAACGATGGTGCCATGGCCTGTGGTGAATACGGATTAGGGCGTATGTCGGAGCCGCTGGAAATCATAACAGCGATCGAAAGTGAACTGGCCGATGGGCCGCTGACGGGGCGTCGTATTCTTGTGACTTCAGGGCCAACTCACGAGCCCATTGATCCGGTGCGGTATCTCGCGAACAGGTCGTCGGGCAAACAGGGCAGTGCGATTGCACGTGCACTGGCCATTATGGGGGCTGAGGTTATCTTTGTAACTGGCCCGGCCAATGCAACTCGGCCTGAAGGGGTGCATTTGGTAGAGGTGGAAACGGCAGCACAGATGATGGATGCGGTCAAAAGCGTTCTGCCAGTTGATGCAGCCATTTTTGCAGCCGCTGTCGCTGACTGGTGTGTGACCAGCCCCTCTGATAGCAAAATGAAAAAAGACAGTGGAAAAATTCCATCTATGACGTTTGCAGAAAATCCGGATATCTTGGCATCTGTCAGCCAGATGGGCGATGGTAGACCTGCTCTTGTCGTCGGGTTTGCGGCGGAAACTGACGAAGTGGTTGCCAATGCTACGGCCAAGCGTTTACGCAAAGGGTGTGATTGGATAGTTGCAAATGATGTTAACCTAGAGACAGGGATTATGGGGGGCTGTGAAAATGCGGTGACGCTGATTTCTGATGATGGCTTGGAAAGTTGGCCACGTATGGGAAAGGACGCGGTAGCACAGCAACTTGCCGCTCGGATTGCAGCAGCATTGAATTAACCCAACGTAGGGTAGGGCGTGAGATGACAATAGTGCCAATCAAGTTAGTCTGGCTAGAAGGCGCGGATCGATCTGTCGCTGTGCCGTCATACGAAACTGTTGGAGCTGCCGGGGCCGATGTGAGGGTAAACTTTCCGCCTGAGCAGCGTGATGGTTTTTGGTTGGCCTCGGGTTCACGGGTTTTGGTGCCTACAGGTCTTTGCGTGGAAATTCCGACTGGTTTCGAGGTGCAGGTTCGGCCCAGGTCTGGTCTTGCGCTGAAATACGGCATCACGCTCCTCAATTCGCCGGGTACTATTGATAGCGATTACCGTGGGCCATTGGGCCTGATTGTTATGAACGCGGGTGAAGACCCATTTCACATCGCCCATGGTGCACGAATGGCACAACTGGTCGTAGCGCCGGTTGTGCGAGGACAGTTCTTTGTTTCTCAACACCTGAGCGAAACTGATCGTGGAAGAAATGGCTTTGGGTCGACTGGGGTAAGCTGATGCTTGTATTTTTGGTAATGGCGGTCGTACTTTATGGGGTGGGGGCCGTTTTAGGCATCAAGAGGCGTGCACGCTGGATAATGATCGCAGTTCTCTACGTGTGCTTTTTCATTGCTTCAGTGCTGCTGCCTACAACAAGTCCGTTCAGGATAATGAGTGACCCCGAGGCGTGGCTGGTGACGGGTGGGCTTATCGTAGTGTCCCTCATCTATGCTTGGGGTCTAAGATGGTTGCGGTCACGGGCCAAGGAACCTGAAACGACGTTGAACGAGGGTTCATTCAGCGATACCGAACTCAATCGATATGCACGACACATTGTACTCCGAGAGATCGGAGGACTGGGGCAGAAAAAACTCAAAGAAGCGAAAGTGTTGGTTGTTGGTGCTGGAGGTTTAGGATCCCCCGCCTTGTTGTACCTAGCGGCGGCGGGCGTTGGGACGATTGGAGTAATCGACGACGATATGGTGGAAAACTCGAACCTGCAGCGACAGGTAATCCACCGGGATGATGCGATCGGTATGCCAAAGGTGTTTTCGGCAAAAGCGGCGATGCTTGCGCGGAACCCGTTTGTATCGGTCAAGCCCTATCACCGACGGTTAACCGGCGAAGAGGGCAACGCGTTGATTGCGGAATATGATGTTGTGCTGGATGGGACTGACAATTTTGAGACCCGCTACCTTGTTAATCGAATCTGTTTTGAGCAGGCCAAGCCACTAATTTCTGGCGCACTGTCTCAATGGGAAGGTCAACTGAGCGTATTTGATCCAGCATCTGGAACCCCCTGCTACCAATGTATTTTTCCACAGCAACCGGCTGAAGGCTCAGCCCCAAGTTGCGCTGAGGCTGGAGTAATTGGGCCCTTACCAGGGATTGTTGGTGCAATGATGGCGGCTGAAGCTATCAAGGTCATTACTGATGCGGGTGCGGCTTTGCATGGCGATATGATGCTCTATGACGCACTTTGGGGAGAAATTCGGAAAATTCAACTCAAGCCTCGCGGCGATTGTCCGGTTTGTGGCTCTAGGCCAAGCAAAAAGATCGCCGCCGCTTAAACATGTTTACAAGCGTGGGCGAGGTGTTTTCAAATTTACTCGCCTTAGGGCGCGGTTTTGTGATCGCAGGTGCGATTGCGGCCTGAGCCTGTCTTGCATACGTTGCACTAAAGGAGACTTCGTTGATGACCAACCCGTTACTGATAGATTGGAAAACACCTTTTGCGTTAGCACCTTTTGATGCCATTTCTGATGCCGATTTCGCGGTGGCGTTCGAAGTGGCTCTAACTGCGCACAAGGCCGAAATAACAGCGATCACTGAGGTTAAAGAGGCACCAGATTTTGCCAATACCATTGAGGCGTTGGAAGTGGTGGGTGATGCCTTAGAAAAGGTTCTGTCGGTGTTTTTCACTGTTTCAGGAGCGGATAGTAATCCAGAGCGTGAAGCCCTGCAGCGTAATTTTTCGCCAAAGCTAGCGCAGCACAGTGCAGAGATCGCCTCTAACAAAGCTTTATTTGCGAGGGTGGCAGCCGTCTGGAATGCCAGAGATGATTTGGATCTGTCTCCGGAACAACAGCGAGTTCTAATGCTAACTCACCGTGGCTTTGTGCGCGGTGGCGCCGCCCTAGAAGGAGAAGCTGACGCGCGAATGCAGGAGATTAAATCCCGCCTAGCAGTGCTGGGAACGCAGTTTACTCAAAACTTACTGGCTGATGAGCGTGACTGGTGCATGGACATTGGTGAGAATGATCTGGATGGGCTGCCTGAATTCGTTGTCGAAGCGGCCCGCGCTGCGGGTGCGGAAAAGCAGGCCCGAGGTCCGGTTTTGACCTTATCTCGATCCCTTATTGTGCCGTTTCTGCAGTTCTCCTCACGACGTGATTTGCGCGAAATCGCTTTTCGCGCTTGGACGGCCCGGGGTGCCAATGGTGGGAAGACCGACAACCGAGAGATCGCGGCTGAGTGTTTGGCGTTGCGCCATGAGCGAGCCGCCCTGCTGGGATACGCCAGTTTTGCCGATTTTAAACTAGAAACCGAAATGGCCAGAACGCCAGCCGCTGTGCGAGATCTGCTTATGGCAGTTTGGGAGCCAGCTAGAAACCGTGCTGAGGAGGATGCGGCGGCTCTCACAAGGATGCTGGAGGATGACGGGATCAATGGTCCGCTTGAGCCGTGGGACTGGCGCTACTACGCTGAGAAGCGCCGCAAAGTGGAGCATGATCTGGATGAGGCGGCACTGAAACCCTATTTGCAACTTGAACGGATGATCGACGCATCGTTTGATTGTGCCAACCGTCTATTTGGTCTGCAATTTACAATACTCGATGTACCGCTTTACCACCCAGATTGCAGGGCCTGGGAGGTGACTCGGAACGGCGAACACGTTGCAGTGTTTATCGGAGACTATTTCGCGCGAGGGTCAAAACGTTCGGGGGCCTGGTGTTCGGCAATGCGCGGTCAGGCGAAGTTCCCAAAGATCCAAGCGCCAGTCGTGATCAATGTTTGTAATTTCGCCAAGGGCGATCCAGCCTTACTGAGTTATGATGATGCCCGCACCCTGTTTCACGAATTTGGGCATGCGCTGCACCAGATGCTGAGCGATGTCACCTATGAAAGTATTTCTGGCACTTCGGTGGCACGCGACTTCGTGGAATTACCCAGCCAGCTTTATGAGCATTGGCTAGAAGTGCCTGAGGTGCTCGGTAAATTTGCCACCCATGTGGACACGGGTGCAGTCATGCCGCAGGAGATGCTAACCAAAGTCTTAGAGGCTGCAAACTTTGATTCTGGCTTCCAAACGGTGGAATATGTCGCGTCAGCGCTGGTTGATCTAACCTTCCACGATGGCATGGCACCGACTGATCCTATGGCGGCGCAGGCTGACATACTGGCGTCCTTGGGCATGCCCCGGGCCATTACGATGCGCCATGCAACCCCGCATTTTGCGCATGTCTTTGCGGGTGACGGCTACAGCTCTGCGTATTATAGTTACATGTGGTCAGAGGTCATGGATGCAGACGCCTTTGCCGCCTTTGATGACGTGGGCGATGCATTCGATCCCACCACAGCGCAGGCGCTGGAACGGCATATTCTGTCAACTGGTGGGTCGGTTGAGGCCGATGAGCTGTACACCCGATTTAGAGGTCGCCTGCCGGGTGTCGAAGCCTTGCTTAAAGGACGCGGTTTAGCAGCCTGATTCAAACAACAGTCCCTTTAGGTTTCTGGAAAACTTGGCTTTCAGGTTTTTTGAATGTTCTCTGCTACAAATTCAGCCAGAGCCGATCCTTCCTTATTGGGGTATTAGTTGGATTGGCAGGCCACAGTAGATGTCCTGGGGATCACGCTCGTCATTGATTGACTGAAAGATTCGGTACTTGCTACAACGCAGGGATTAAAGCGTTATCGGATGAGCTTTGGCGACACGGTCAAGATCCATCAGGATTTGGATAAGCTTTGGCATCTGGTGCAGGTGGACCATGTTGGGACCATCCGAAGGTGCCGCGTCTGGATTTTCATGGGTTTCTATAAAAACCGCAGCAACGCCCACTGAAACCGCGGCCCGTGCCATTACTGGAGCAAATTCACGCTGGCCACCGGAGCTTTCACCTTGCCCGCCGGGTTGCTGGACAGAGTGCGTCGCATCCATCACAACAGGATAACCAGATTGGGCCATGCGAGGTAGGGCGCGCATGTCAGCAACAAGTGTGTTGTAACCAAAAGACGTACCTCTTTCAGTCAGTAGAATGCCCATATTTCCGGTGCTTTCAACTTTTGAGACCACATTATCCATGTCCCAAGGCGCCAAAAATTGGCCCTTTTTGATATTGATCACTGCACCCGTTCTACCAGCCGCCAAGAGCAGATCGGTCTGGCGACACAAAAACGCCGGTATTTGCAGGATATCGACTGCCTCAGCCGCTGGCACGCACTGGTTCGCTGAATGGACGTCGGTCAGGACAGGTACGCCAATCGTTTTACGTACATCCGCCAGCACTCTGAGGCCATCCTCAAGCCCAAGGCCGCGCTTGCCGGAGACAGAAGTGCGGTTGGCCTTGTCGTAGCTGCCCTTGAACACATATTGTGCACCAGCTGCATCACAAGCTTCCTTCATGTTTCCGGCAATCATCTGAGCGTGATCCAAGCTTTCAAGCTGACAGGGACCGGCAATGATGGTCAGTGGACAATCATTGCCAACGGTCAGCCCGGCTATTTTAATGTGCTGCATCTATGAGGACACCTGTTCTCTGAGGATTGACGCGGTAAGCGAGATCATCAGATAGATGCCTGAAAAGATAAGGAACGCCAAGATCGTATTTTCAAAACTCCGTGGATAGGATGGGTCTTCACTGACCACGGGTTCAACGCTGGTTGTCAAGTACCTTACCTGACGATTGGCCTCAAGTTCGGTCTGTTTGAGTGTTTGCAGAGCGGACTGCATCAGCACATCAGCCGTTGCTAGGTCAGCCTGTGCCATTTGAATCAATGCCGTCTTTTGTGCCAAAGAGGACTCTCCGACAGTAGCCTCATTCATTTTTGCTTCCAGCTGTGCCAGCAGGGTCCGTAACCTTCGAATGTCACCTTCTACACCTTGAACCCTCGCCTTGTTTGGTCGAGCATTGTCACGCAGTGCGGCTAGCTGAAGTTCTTTTTCCTGCAACTGAATCTGAATATTGTTAATTTGAGAACGCAAACTGCCGATCACACCTTCTGGATCTACAAGGCTCGTCTCTGTTTGCAACTGCACAAGAGCATCCTGCGCACTGCGACGCTCAATTTTCGCGGTTTCAAGACTTTCGCGGGCATCACGCAGGTGATCTTCACGTTTACGCTGTGACAGGGCATCAGCGCGTTCTTCGGCATATGAAATGAGCGAACGCGCATATTCAGCAGCAATAGCTGGGTCCGCCGCGCTGACTTCCATTCTGATTGAGCCTTCGGTTGGATCATATCCAATTTTCACGTACTTTTTGTACAATTTGAAAGCCTTTTCATTCGACGGATTGTTGTCGAGCCGTTGAATGGGATCAATTCTAGGATCAGAAAAATGGGTTTTGAACCCGATATCCTGATCCAGTCGGATCATGGCATCTTTTGACGTTAAATAATCCTGAACCGCAATGGCATCTTGGTTTGCATTCAATTGTGACGGCAGTAGCGCGCCCAGCCCGGAGCCACCAGACCCGTCTGCCTGTTGTACGATGAACGCGGAATCAGTGGAATACATTGGCGTAGCAACCGAAAAGAAATACCAAGCCGAAAATGCTGTCGGTAGGAAAACAAATACCGAAAGCCGTGACAGCATAAGTGCCAAGCGTCGCCGCCGGCGCCGGGCAATATCCCTCTGAATTTGCCCGATCCCGAGCGCGCGCATTTCTGACGTGGAACGTGTTTCCGTTGAGGGAAGCATACTATTCTCAACTGGTACAGTTTGTGGCAACTGAATTCGGTTTGGAGCCGCTGTTCTGGGCGCGCTTTCTTTACCTTGAGAAACCATTTCAAGCATATTGCTGCGTTGGAATGGATCGATGCCTGCAGCCCTCAGCAGGCGAATGGCGTCATAATCAGAAGTAGCAGCCAAACCGTTTCGTTGTGCCATCCGCCTTGCCATGCGAAGTTGGCGTCCAGTTAGGCCCTCGCGCTTTATGTCATCGACTTCTTGTTCCGCCGGCTTAGGTTGTCCGGCAACCGATGGCTTTCTGTTGGCAAAGCCCTCTAAGGGCTGCGCTGGAACTGTACCCGGTTGCGCGGTTGTGTGTGGCGTGTTTTCCGCAACGCTACCTTTTGTCGTTTCGGCACCCAGCGTTGAACGACGGATGCGGAACTTCTTAGCCTTGGGTTTGGTAGTCATATAACTGCTTTGCCTCTTCCAAGGTGTCGAAGATGTGGAGTTTGCCGTCGAGAAGAACAGCGGCTGATTGCGCAAATTTTTCAAGTATTTTGGGCTGGTGCGAAACTATTACGATAGTCGTATCGCGCAGACGCTCTCGAAGGATGTCGCCTGCTTTCTTATTAAATTCCACATCCGTCGATGACGGCATGCCCTCGTCGATCAAGTACATATCAAAATCGAGGGCGAGAAGGAGTGCGAAGGTAAATCGCGACCGCATTCCTGACGAGTAGGTCCCAAGCGGTTGGTTAAAGTACTCACCTAGCCCACAAAGCCAACGGCAGAAAGCCTCGACATAATCAGGATCAAGCCCATAAAGCCGAGCAATATAACGGCTATTTTCAACCGCTGAGTGTCTGCTAACGACCCCGCCCATGAATCCGAGTGGGAATGAGATGCGACAATCACGGCGAATGATACCCTCGTCGGGTTTCTCCAGCCCGGCCATCATATTGATCAAAGTTGTTTTGCCAGTTCCGTTTGGCGCAAGCACACCCATCGACGTGCCTATATCAACACGAAATGAAACGCGATCAAGGATCACCTTGCGCTGCGTGCCGGTCCAGAAGGACTTGCTTACGTTCTCAAACTCGAGCATCGACTGCTCCTGGGCTGCTCTGTCTTGATATTACACAAAATCCTCAGCGCTCTGTCGGCGCTGCTTTAAACAACATATAAAATTGGGACCGTGGTTAGCAACTCTTTGCGGCAAGAATAGGGCAAGAAAGCTAAAAAGCCACTGGTAGCACACCGGTTTTTAAGCTTTTAATTTTTTGGATCAAAGAGGCTGCTTCTGAACCCTAGATAATTTTCCTGCTATTATCGAAACTATCGCCGCGCCAAAACTGAGAAGGGCGCCCATCTTGGCTGCGTCTTGCACTGGGCCAGCATCAAACGCGACACCTGCGACGAACAACGATACTGTAAAACCTATAGCCGCAACACAACCGATGACTACCAAGTCAATAATCCTCATACCTTGAGGGATGCCAAGTTTAAACGGTACAGCGGCGATCCAGCCAAATAGTACAATACCAATCGGTTTGCCGACCAACAAACCTGCGAGTACGAGCCAGGTCGTGTCGCCCATGGATGAGAATTGAACCCCTGCATTGAGCAAGCCAAAGAAGAATAGGATGACTTCTACAGGCCGCTTCAGCGCATGTTCGATGACATTGAGCAGGTCGTTCAGGTAGCTTTCTGCTTCGGAGAAGAAGCCGAATGCGCGGTCAGCATGAGGTATTGTAGGTACTATTGGCAACAGTCCTAATGCGGGGTGAAGTCCCGAACGCATGAAGCCATACCAGCTTAAGCAAGAAGCGATCAGATACGGAAAATAATTGAGATTTTTACGAACCCAAGTTGAATTAGGGCGTGCCTGATTGCCTCGGTCCGTAAAGCGTGGCAGCCAGTTGAAGCTCACAAATACAATGATAGCGGTAATTAGCGACAGTAGTAACCATTCTGGAGCCAATTCAGCTGAGGGGTAAAAGATTGCAAGTATGATCAAACCAGCGGCATCGTCTGCAATAGCTAACAGCAGCAGGAAACGCACGGCAGGGTGCCCAGCACCAAAAACTAAACGGCCAACTAGATATGAAAAGGCAATGTCGGTTGCAGTCGGAATGGCCCAACCATTTGCTACGGCGTTATAGGTGTCTGAACCCATGATCAAAGCTAAGCCCAGATAGACACCGATTGGTCCAAACATGCCGCCTGCGGTTGCAAAAAGTGGTGTAGCTGCTTTTTTTCCACGTAATGAGCCGTTTTTCAGAATGACAGCTTCCCAGACTTCCTTCGCTGCGATGGCAAAAAACAGTGCCATCAACAAATCATTGACTAGGTAATGCAGGGTCAGAGTGCGGTGCCCGTGATGATAATGACCGATTGGTGCGTCATCCCATATCACGAATTCCACGAAATGATGGTAGCTAGCGTAATCGATATTTGCCCAGATCAACGCCGTTACTGCCCCCAAAATAAGAAGCAATGAATATTCGTTGAGAAAATTCCAGACGCGATACATCAACTTTTCCTTTAGCCCTAACTCCCCGGTGATCAAGCTGAATTTGACTGGGCGGGCAACGGACGGGTTGCTCAAATATGACAAGGATGTCCGTATTTTGTTCGGTGGAACGCTAATCAAGTTCGTTTGTTAAGCAATCGCTTGCCAAGTGACGCCGGCAATCAGCGCACCGAGTATCGCATAACCGATATAGGCGGCGAAGACCCTAGGTTTTACCAAAGCCCAAACAGCAACAGCTGCAGGTATGCAGCTGACGCCACCAGCAATCATGAAACTCATAGCAGCGCCATTAGACATGCCTTGTTCGAGAAGCCCTGCAACAAGTGGTACTGCCGCGTAACCATTCAGATAAGCGGGTGCGCCAACGAGCGCACCTAGCAGAATTGGCTGAAACCCCTCGCCGCCGAGCGTACCTGCAATCCATTCAGCTGGAATGTAGTGGATAATCAAAGCCTCTATCACATAGGCAAGAGCAAGCCACTTTAGGAGGAAGAGACCGTTATCTATTATAGCCTTTTGAAAAACATTGCGCCGTTCTACTTCAGACCAAAATTTCCACACAGGGTTTCCTGTAAATGATTTTTGCGTCCCACAGCATCCGTTGACCTGTGGCTCTGCCCGTAGTGGTTCTGCAAATACAGACGTCGATTTGAAGACCATTGTGCCGAAGCCTCCAAGCAATCCAAGCATTATGGCAAATGCTGTTTTTGCAAGTGCAAACTCAAAGCCTAGTGTACCAGAAGTTATGGCAAACATTGCAGGATCCATGAGGGGTGATGCCAGCCAGAAGGCCATTACTGCAGACAGAGGTGCCCCAACAGCCAAAAGTGCAGCGATAAAAGGTATGACTTCACAAGAGCAAAAGGGAGAAAGTCCCCCGAGCAAAGCGGCAAATAAAATCATCCGGGTTTCACGTCCTGAAAAAATTTTACCCACCAGTGTTTCTCCACCGGTTGCCTTTAAATATCCTATCGCGATTATTGCGAACAAAATGAACGGGGCGGTGTGCAAAAGCGCACTGCTAGTAAAGCGTACTGTGGGCAAAAGCTGAGTGCCATCCAGTACAGCTAGCGCAATCAGAATAGAAAAGAACGCAAGCCATGTTTTGTCGACGCGAGCTAGCCAAGTGGTCAGCGGGGAGGAATTGGGAGTTATGTCAGCCATGTTCGTCGCATGTGTGGGGTTGCGAGCTATCAGCGCAACATTCCAAGAGAAGAAAATCTGACAATTGGCGCACAGCGTCATAGGCTAAGGCTGCGCAAATAATTGATCGCCCCTGTTTTTTTTGGGTGACCAATCCAGCATGAGTCAGGATCTTCATGTGATGAGTCAGCGTTGAGCCGGTGACACCCGTTCGCTCGCCAAGCTTCCCGATAGAGAGACCGCTGTCACCCGCTCGCACTAGGCAGCGTAGTACAGACAGACGTTGCTCTGAACCCAGTGCAGCAAAGACTGATGCAGCGATTTCGAGGGAGAGATCAGACGAACCATAAAATTTCATATTTCTAGTAATATAGCTATATATCAAAAACACAAGATTATATTTCGATAATTGTCGAAATAAATTTGACCCGGTATATCAATCCCATGAATCTTACGAATGATATTCATGCATGCCAGTTGTGCGCCAAAAAATTTCGGGAAAGCGCAACTGCGCATGCGCCGCGCCCGGTAGTTTGGTTTCGGCCCGGAGCACGGATATTGATCGCTGGGCAGGCGCCAGGTATTCGCGCGCACAAAAGTGGTAGGCCCTTTACCGATCCTTCCGGAGACCGATTGCGCAATTGGATGTCAGTCAAACGGGAAATATTTTACGATCGGGACAACATTGCGATTTTGCCAATGGCATTTTGTTTTCCTGGCTATGACCCGCGCGGAAGCGATTTGCCTCCGCCGTCGATTTGCGCACAGACCTGGCACGCTCCGGTTATCCAGGCGCTGGGCGAGGTATCTCTGAAATTGCTTGTCGGTGGCTACGCACAAAAGTGGTACCTCGGTGATAAGCGTAGTGTGAGTGCGACGGTGCAATCCTGGCGCGATTATGCGCCCAACTTATTTCCCTTGCCTCACCCGTCCTGGCGCAATACGCGATGGCTACGAGACAACCCGTGGTTCGAGGCTGAGCTTCTGCCTGTTCTGCGCGCTCGTATTAAAGAGGTTCTAGAATGAGTGAAACTCCATTAGACATGGCCTATGCCGCCATGCAGGCTGCCGCCGATGATGATGGCGCGCGTTTGCGATTTTACGAAAGGCTGGCAGATGCTGAGTTGTTTATCATGCTGGAGAAAGAACCGCAGGATGACCAGATAGCGCCGGAGATTTTTGAAACTGCTGATGCGACCTTTGTGTTGGTATTTGACACTGAAGACCGTTTATCGCGTTTCGTGAACAGGACTGTGGCTTATGCGGCCCTGTCGGGGCGAGCGATAGCCAATATGCTGGCTGGGCAGGGGATCGGGCTGGCGGTTAATCCCGAAGTGGCGCCAAGCGCCATTTTGATTCCGCCGACGGCTGTGGACTGGCTGGCCGATATGTTGACGCATGCGCCCGACGAGGTAGAAGCCCGGCCAGTAGAGTTTTCTGCGCCAACAGGGTTGCCAGAAGTTTTGCTGAAAACGCTTGATGCCAAACTGGCAACAGCCGCTGGGCTGGCGCAAAATGCCTACCTGACCGGTGTCACCTACGAAAATGGCGTAAAGTCCCACTTGTTGGGCTTTGTGGGAGCGCTGACAGAGGCGGAACCTGCTTTAGCGAGGGCGGTAAACGAGGCGCTGACTTTTTCCGGCACCGAAGCGGCGGCACTAGACGTCGGGTTCTTTGACCCAGCCGATGCCATGGTGGCACTGCTTGCGCGCAAAGGTTTGCGATTTGATCTTCCTGTCCCAAATCGAGCTAAACATCCGGCATCGGCCGCTCCGGGAAGTGATCCCGACAACCCGCCCAAGTTGCGCTAACTTCAGTAGCCCGCTTGGCGGTCAACCAAATAAAGAAATGCTTCTCCTGCTTCACCGCGCTGGATATTTTTGGCAATTACGCGGCTGGCTGTCTCTGCGCGAGTTGCAGATGCGATGTGGGGTGTAACAGTAATCTTGGGGTGCGCCCAGAAAGGATGGTCCGCGGACAACGGTTCAGTCCGAAACACATCCAGCGTGGCGTGCGCAATGTGATCAGCGTCCAACGCACTAAGCAAAGCTGTATCATCGATTAAGTGTCCCCGACCGGGATTGATAATACAGGCGCCAGCTGGCAATTGGGCTAGGGAATTTGCATTCAGAATGTTTTCCGTTGCGGGCGTTTTTGGCAATAAAAGCACTAAGATTTCTGCACCCGTCAAAGCTTGCTTCAAACCGTCTTTTCCATGCAAGCAGGTTACACTATCCATCTTTTTCTGAGACCGGCTCCAACCAGTGACTGAAAATCCAAGGTAGGAGATTGCCCTAGCACAAGCCATACCGAGTTGGCCCAGACCTAGAATGGTGACGTGTCGGTCGCGTGACAGTGGTGGGATGTCGCTTCGCCACTCCCCATCCTGTCCTAAGATATGTTTGTCCATGCCAAGATGATGGCGCATGGTGTGTCCGGTCACCCATTCTGTCATACCTTGGGTCATACCGGGATCGACCATTCGTACGAGGGGTTTCGTGAGGGTTTTGTTATTGACAACGTTCTCGACGCCTGCCCAGAGGTTTAGCACGGCCTTACATTGTGTGAACGGCCTAAAGTCTTTCACATGACTGTCAGGTGCGTAAACAATGTAGTCAACGCGTTCTGGTGCGTGGTCGACGCGGAGATCCACCGCGAGCCCAACTTCCGAACAGGCCGCTCTTAGCGTTTTTGAGTATGTATCCCATCCATCGGAGTTTGCGGCGAACAAAACGTTAATCAATTGTAACCTCCCTCGTTTTTTACAACCATTTAAGGCCTTTTAAATTTGAAATAATTTTGTCAGTGATCAGCTCCAGTTGTGGCCGACAACAACCTCTGTTTCCACTTTAAACATGCAAATGGATGGCTGGCTTCATTAAGGAGCGTTAGCGGGGACGATGGATATGAGCGCTTTGGATCAGACCAAACGCAACCAAAAGAACTATCATTGCGGAACCTCCATAGCTCACCATCGGTAGTGGTACGCCAACCACAGGCGCCAATCCCATGACCATTGACATGTTTACGGAAAAAAATAGGAAAAAGGCGCTGGCTATACCAAGAGTCAAAAGCGACGAGAAACGATCTCTGTTTACCACCGCCGAGACGATACAAAAAACAATTATCAAAGCGTAAAGCCCTAAAAGAGAGGCCGCACCAATAAACCCAAATTCCTCTGCAAGGGTCGTGAAAATAAAGTCAGTATGCTTTTCTGGCAGAAAGTTCAGTCGAGATTGAGTGCCCTGCATGAAGCCGCGTCCGGTCCATCCGCCCGATCCCAGCGCAATTTTGGATTGAGTGATATGATACCCTGCCCCAAGTGGGTCTGATGCCGGATCCAAAAATGTGTCTATTCGGCGGTATTGATAATCCTTAAGAAATTGCCAACTTGTGCCGCGAGACTGAAATACCCCGACTACTGCGCCCACGGCCATGCCAATCACGACTGTAAAATACGCCCAGTGCACACCCGCCAAGAACATCACGATAGCACCCCCAGCCAGCAAAAGGATTGCAGTTCCAAGGTCAGGCTGGCGAAGAATCATGGCTGTTGGCAGCAGGATCAGGAGCACGGGCAGAAGCACCCAAAAAGGGCGTGACGTGTATTTACTTGGAAGCCAGTCGTAGTATGCCGCTAGGCACATAACCAAAGTAATTTTCATTAATTCAGAGGGTTGCAATCGCATGAACCCAAGATCAATCCAGCGCTGGGCTCCCATGCCGACGCTGCCCATAATCTCAACAAGTACCAATAGTAAGATTGTAGCGAGATATGCTGCGCCTGAGATCGATCGCCAGAACCAAATCGGAACTATTGCGATGATTAACATCAGTACAGTCCCCAGTGCATAGCGTTTAATCTGTGGTTCCGCCCACGGCGAAAATGATCCTCCAGCCACGGAATACAGCATAAGGAAGCCGATGCAGGTAACGGCCGTGAGCAACAGTAGCAACGGCCAGTTGAGATAAAGCACCTTACGAAGGCCAGTTGGGACGTGTTTGACGTTGTACTCAAGATAACTCATGCGCGGTCACGCCGCGTGATTTCACGTTCTGGGACAAGCCTATCGAGTTCTTCTTGCTGTGCTTGGATGCGTCTCCGATCTTTGGCTGGATAGACGGACAGGGGGGGCGTTCCGCCATGCAGTGCCTGTAATGTGATATCTCGCGCGATTGGTGCTGCGGCCTTGGATCCGCCTCCGCCGTGCTCCACCACCACCGCCACAGCGATGCGTGGATCGACAAATGGTGCAAAATTCACGAATAGCGCGTGGTCGCGTCGGTCCCATGGCAAATCTTCGTTCCGGGTCACTCCTTTGGCCCGTTCTGCTGCCGTAATATTACGCACTTGGCTGGTACCAGTTTTACCCGCTAGACGGTACTCATCTTTGATAATTCGGCTGCCGTAGGCGGTACCGCGGCGATGATTGGAAACTGCATACATGCCTCGACGCACTTGCTGCAGATGCTTTTCATCTATCACAAGTCTCTTGGACTCGCTTCGGGTCTGCTCAACACCATTAACTGATTTGACAAGTCTTGGATCTATTTGGCGCCCGGAGGCTAGCCGAGCCGTCATCACGGCAAGTTGCAATGGGGACGTGAGAACGAAACCCTGTCCGATGGATGAATTGACTGTATCTCCGATCACCCAGCTTTTGCCACGAACAGTTTCCTTCCAGTCCCTCGTTGGGTTCAACCCACGAGCTACCCCCGACATGGGCAAATCATGGCGTATGCCGAGACCAAGCTTTTCTGCCATTGCGGACATTTTTTCGATTCCAACCTCAAGTGCTAATTCGTAAAAGTATACATCGCAACTTTCCCGAAGCGCCTCGCTCAAACCGACGTGACCATGTCCGCCTCGCTTCCAGCAATGAAACCGCCGGTTTGAAACTTCTAGATGGCCGGGACACCATACTGTGTCCTCAGGTGATATCAGCCCGTCTTCAAGTGCCGCGAGTGCCGTAACAATTTTGTATGTTGAACCGGGCGGGTAGGTACCTTGTACAGATTTTGCAGCTAGGGGTCGGTGATCGTTTTCCGTTAGTTCTCGATAGGCTGCGACTGAAATGCCTTCGACAAACAAATTAGGGTCGAAGGTCGGGGCCGACGCAACCGCCAAAAGATCACCAGTCTGGCAATCAATTACGACAGCTGAGGCGCTTTCTTCGCCTAAACGGGCTTGAGTGTAGGATTGAAGTTGTTGGTCCACGGTCAACTGAACGTCGTCGCCCTGTTGACCTTCTCGACGATCCAGTTCTCGCATGACCCGGCCAACGGCGTTGACTTCTACTCGTTTTGTGCCTGCTCTGCCACGCAAATTATCCTCAAGCTTACTCTCCAGTCCAACTTTACCGATCTGGAAGCGTGGAATACGGAGAAGCTGATCTGGGTTGTCTATCTTGGATAAGTCGTAGTCAGAGATTGGGCCCACGTATCCAACTACATGGGCGAAATCTTGGCGAAGTGGATAATACCGAGACAGGCCAACCTCTGGTGTAACTCCCGGTAAAGCAGGCGCATTTACAGCAACACGACTCATCTCCTCCCAGCTTACTCGATCAGCAATCGTTACGGGAAGAAACGGTGGTGAACGGCGCATCTCTGACATTGCTCGCTCAAGATCGTCCGGATTCAGGTCTACTAGCAGTGCAAGTCGCTCAATAACCCTGTCAACTTCTCCCGCATCCTCCCTTACAATTGTGATCCGATATGAAGGATCATTCCGCGCTAAAATTATGCCGTTTCGATCGAATAGTTCGCCGCGAGCGGGAGGGATCAGGCGGATATTAATCCGATTTTCCTCCGCAAGTAGCCGGAATTGATCAGCCTGCTCGATTTGCAGGTATCGCATGCGAAATCCTAGTAGTCCGACAAACGAGATTTGTGCTGCGCCAACCAGCAGCGCACGCCTCGTAAGGCGGGTGTGGCTCTCACCAACCTCAGCGGATGATTTTTTCATACTGCAACCCCCATGCTGGTGTCTCTTGCAGTTGAATGGCGTAATCCCAGCAGTGTAGCTGAGAGGAATACTACAACCGGGTAGGCCATCACGTTCATGATAACCTGCATCAGCGACAAGCCTAGCGAGTCGCGTTCTACGAAGAATATGGCAAGGCCCAGCCGGTACGCAACGGCGATGCTTATCATTACCGCACCAGCTAACAGCCATTCGGTTATGAATGTGGCAGCTCGTAAAGACCTAGACCTGCGTTGTTGGAATTCAGTTGCTAGGACCATAACTGCGGCCAACATGCCGGGGGGACGCATCAGTAGCAGATCCGCTAGGAGGAAAATCAAGCCAACGAGAATTAATGGCGTAAATTTAGGTTGGCGCACCGCCCATGCCACCGTCATCACAATAAGTAGGTCTGGGCCCGCCCAGCGGCGCGGTGTAGTTTCCAATGGTAGTAACTGCAGGAATAAAATGATTAAACCTATCGTGAAAAACGTTGTTCTCATTAACCATTTGCGCGAAATTATGCCGCTAGCCATCGTCGCTTCCCTGCGCATCGGCTGACTTAGCAGGTAAAACAACGCCGCCAGGAGTTGAAACATTTTCTTGGCCATGGTGGCGGAGCACACGTAGGAATTCGAGCCGTTCATAATCGGCGGACAAGCGGACTCGCAGGCGTCCCCCTGGGTCTGTTGCCACTTGACCGATTAAAAGACCGCTGGGAAATACACCTCCGTCACCGGAAGAGACGACCCGATCCCCAGGGCGTACGAGTTCGGGGGTTTCCAGAAAGTCGACATGCGGAGCAACCGAGTTGTCACCCACTATCAGTGCCGATTGACCTGAAGGCTGAACCAGAGCTGGAATGCGGCTGGAGCTATCGGTCAGCAAGATAACCCGTGCAGTCGATCGCCCCACACCGGAAATACGGCCCACCAGTCCAATGCCATCCATTGTAGCCCAGCCATCAACTACCCCGTCGCGGGCACCGATGTTCAGAAGAACAGATTGCCGAAAAGGCGAACCGCTGTCAGCCAAAACGACGCCAGTGATGTAAGTCAGTCGTGGGTCAAGCCGAACATTGTTTAGATCCAAAAGCCTCGCATTTTCCTGCTCAAGTTGAAGTGCCGCCTCTTTCCATGCTTTCATTTGCTGAAGTTCACGTCGTAATTCTTTATTTTGATCAACGATGCGGTTGTAACTTTGATAGTCGCGTAAGAGGTTGACTGCACCGGTGACTGGTGCCATGGCCCAGTCGAAGCTGGGAACTACCCGATCCGTGACTTGCGCGCGAAACCTTTCAACACGAGGGCTATCGACGCGCCAAACTAAAAAAATTGCCAGAAGGGATAATATCAGGACGCTCACAAACAATCGTTTGAGAGGTCCAGAATAGTCTTCGCCCTGGTTTCGGTCTCTGGCCAAGTTGCCCCCTTAGGTTTTGGGCTCCCATATGTCAGGCAGGTGAGCACAAACTAGCATGTCTTAGCTTGACAGCCAAAATTTGCCTCAGCTGTCGTAGTCGATCGCGTGGCGGAGTTGTTTTTCATATTCGAGCGCCTTACCGGTGCCCATGGCTACGCAATTCAGGCTTTCATCAGCGATTGAAACAGCAAGGCCTGTCTGCTCTCTTAACGCAAGGTCAAGATCGCCCAAAAGCGCCCCCCCTCCAGTCAGCATCACACCGCGGTCAACAATGTCAGCTGCTAGGTCGGGTGGAGTGGCTTCCAGTGCTGTCATTACCGCTTCGCAGATTTGTTGTACCGGTTCTGCCAATGCCTCGGCTACTTGCGCTTGGCTGATTTCGGTTTCTTTCGGCACGCCGTTCAACAAATCGCGACCGCGAATTTGCATCGACTGCCCACGGCCATCATCCGGCATACGCGCTGTGCCAATTGACGTTTTAATTCTTTCTGCAGTGCTTTCGCCAACCAATAAATTTTGCTGCCGACGTAGGTAATTAATGATAGCTTCATCCATACGGTCGCCACCAACGCGGACAGACCGCGCATAAACGATGTCACCCAAGGAAAGAACTGCAACCTCGGTGGTCCCACCACCGATGTCGACAACCATGTTGCCTGTGGGGTCCGTAATCGGCATTCCAGCCCCGATAGCAGCGGCGATGGGTTCGGCTATTAGCCCCGCTCGGCGAGCCCCGGCTGAGAGGACCGATTGTCGAATGGCCCTTTTTTCGACTGGTGTGGCACCATGTGGCACGCAAACAATGATTTTAGGTTTTGAAAAAGTTGAACGTTTGTGCACTTTTCGAATAAAGTGCTTAATCATCTCTTCTGCCGTGTCAAAGTCTGCGATAACACCGTCGCGCATTGGGCGTATTGCTTCGATGCTACCCGGCGTTCGGCCTAACATCAGCTTTGCATCTTCTCCTACAGCCAATACTTTTTTGACACCGTCTTTGACGTGATAGGCCACTACTGAAGGTTCACTTAGAATAATACCCTTGCCTTTTACATAGACCAGCGTATTGGCGGTACCAAGATCTATGGCCATGTCAGATGTAAACAGACCACCTAGATTTCCCAGCATGTATTCGTTTCCTCAGAAATTCAAGAACGGGCTACGACTCTTGCGGCACGTCCTGCCGTCCTTATATGGACTACTGTGCGTTTGTGGAAGACATCAAAAGGCCGAATGCGCATGAATCCGCCATGTTACGTCCAGACCTTAACAACTCGATTGGAAAGCTTGCATTATAAGCAGGAAATTAGGCATTGATGTAGAAGGGGGAGAGTAGAAGTTGTTGAGCTATCAGCATATTTACCATGCAGGCAATTTGGCGGACGTTCAGAAACACGCGCTTCTGGCTTGGATGCTGCACTATATGGTGCAAAAGCCAAAGCCATTGACCTACATCGAAACCCACGCTGGGCGCGGTCTTTATCAGTTAAACGCTTTGGAGGCGATAAAGACTGGAGAGTCTGCGGCAGGTATTGGTATCGCAAGTCCATGGTTTGAGAGTGAGCACCCTTATTTTCGTGCGATTGAAACAGTGCGTGGACTACATGGTGAGGCCGCTTATCCGGGGTCTCCCGCGCTTGCAGCAGGAACCTTAAGAGCCGAAGACCGAATAGTGTTGTCCGAATTACATCCTAAGGAATGCGCGGCGTTGCGGGTTACTATGCGGGATGTCGGGGCAAAAATTTTTCAAAATGATGGTTTCAAAATAGCTTTGGATTTATGCCCGCCAACACCTCGTCGAGGACTTATTTTAATTGATCCAAGTTACGAAATAAAAATGGATTATGCGTTGATTCCAGATTTTGTCAAAAGGCTCAACCGTCGGTGGAATGTTGGCGTCATCGCCTTGTGGTACCCGATACTTAGAGACGAAACCCATATCCATATGTTGAAAGCTTTGGAGGCGCTGGGTTTGCCGAACATTTTTCGGCATGAAGTGAACTTCCCCCCGGTGAGGGACGGGCATCGTATGGTGGGATCCGGTATGTTCATTGTTAATGCACCTTTTGGCATAGCCGAAGAGGCCAGTCGTTTATCAGGCCATTTTGCAAAGCTGGCTGGTTAATCTTTGAATAAGCCCAAAGGAAGGTTTTTTGATGCCAAAATTATGCGCTGTTCATAAAGCTGTCATCCTTAGGTGTGTCTTCGACACCCGTATGTGGTTTTTGACCGGCCGGAGCGTCGCACGCTAGTGAAAGGAAAAAACGCAAACTGAATTGTTGCTAGGCGATCATCAATCTGAAAAATAACTACAGTTATCAGCGGCAAAATTTTTGGTATTTAGTGTGCTTTAAATTCAGTATGGGAACGCGTTCACACAGGTTTTCCAACCCCATCATGCCAACTGCCGCAGGTGTTGTGGCAGAAGTTAAAAAAGGTGAGCGTTGTGATGTGTTTGCCGCCATGACTTGTTGTGTTCAATTGAACTGCGGGCACACTACGGGATTCCTATCCCAAGCTGGGCTGTTTTCGAAAAAAACCGCCCAGCTTGGGCGGCTTTTTTATATCAAGTTCATGGGAGGGTCAGGCGAGATCTTTATACGAAATTTCTTTAGTATCGGCGCCTTCTCCGACCTTGCCTCGCCTAACTAGAAGGCGGTTAAGTGCGTGGATGTAAGCCTCTGCTGAAGCCACAACCGTATCCGTATTGGCTGATTGACCGGTGGCGATAACTCCGTGCTCAGATAGTCGTACCGAAACAGTGGCTTGGGCGTCCGTACCCTCCGTCACGGCGTTCACCTGATAAAGCTCAAGATGCGCTTTGTTCGGATAAAGCTCGCGGATCGCGCGGAAAGTCGCATCGACTGGACCATCTCCAGTTGCTGTTGCGCTAACATCTTTACCCTCGATTTCCATTTCAACAGAGGCTTCTGCTGGCCGTGCCGTACCACATACTACTTTCATGGAAACTAGTTGCAGGATGTCATTATCGGAAGCTTCACCGACGCGCACCAAGGCAATGATATCGTCGTCGAAGACCTCCTTTTTCCGGTCAGCTAGATCCTTAAATCGGATGAAAATATCTTTTAATTGGTTGTCGCCAACTTCAAAACCGAGGCTCTCGAGCTTGTCGCGCAAGGCAGCGCGTCCAGAGTGCTTACCTAGTGGAAGTGAGGTCCCTGAGAGACCCACATCCTCTGGCCGCATAATTTCAAAGTTTTCTGGATTTTTCAGCATGCCGTCTTGATGGATGCCAGACTCATGGGCGAAGGCATTCTTACCAACGATCGCTTTATTGAATTGTACTGGAAATCCTGACACGGTTGCCACCCGTCGCGAGACCGCCATGAGCTTGGTGGTGTCAATGCCTGTGTGCCACGGCATTATGTCATTGCGGGTTTTCATAGCCATCACGACTTCCTCGAGGGCGGTATTACCGGCTCTTTCACCTAAACCGTTTATGGTACACTCAATCTGGCGCGCACCTCCGGCGACCGCGGCAAGCGCGTTGGCGGTGGCCATACCAAGATCATTGTGGCAATGAGTTGCGAAAATTACGTCAGTCGCGCCAGGAATGGTTTCGATCAGCCGCTTTATTAAGTCGGCGCTCTCGACTGGGGCCGTGTAACCGACTGTATCCGGAATGTTGATCGTGGTTGCACCCGCGTTGATAGCAATTTCGATAACTCGGCAAAGATAATCCCATTCGGTCCGAGTAGCATCCATCGGTGACCATTGCACATTATCGCAAAGGTTGCGGGCGTGGGTCACGGTTTCATCAATCTTGTCGGCCATTTCGTCTTGGGTTAAATTGGGAATGGCGCGGTGGAGCGGTGACGTACCAATAAAGGTGTGGATGCGGTTTTTTTCAGCGTATTTGACCGCTTCCCAGCAACGATCTATGTCGGCGATGTTGGCGCGGGCCAAACCGCAAATGCGGCTGTTGACTGCCTTTTGCGCGATCTCGCGAACTGCACGAAAGTCGCCCTCAGAGGCGATGGGAAATCCTGCCTCAATAATGTCAACTCCCATTTCATCAAGCATGCTGGCAATCTCCAGCTTTTCGTCATGGGTCATGGTCGCGCCGGGGCTTTGTTCGCCATCGCGCAAAGTTGTGTCAAAAATAACAACGCGGTCGGAAGGTGTATAAGTCATTATGAATCTCTTTGTGTTTTCTCCGGAAGCTTAGGCGCGAAAGAGCATCCTCTGAGCGGTCGCGCCAAATAACGGCACGCTCAGAGGAGGGCTAGGAGAAGCGAGAGACCAACCGGAGATCTTACGCAAGTGCGCAGACATATTAGCGTGTTATGTGGCAGGTCTTTCATAGCAAAAATATATACATGAAGAACAATAAATGAAAAGGGTAAAGTGATCCGGTGGCGGCGGTAGGATGTACATGTTTCAGGATATTTAATAAGGAGTTAGCATGCGCGTTCTACTCATCGGAGAAAGTGGTGGGATTGGGTCAGCATTGGCGGTCGAATTACGTCGCCGAAATGCTGAGGTAGTTGGATTGTCTCGTCGGGACGGATTTGATCTGACAGACCCCGAAGCTGTTGAGATGCAACTTGCGAGCCTGTCGCCAACCTTCGACATGATTATGTTGGCTAGTGGCGCTCTTACCAGTACTCGCGAAAAACCCGAAAAATCTTTGAGGGACGTTAGCGCAAAGGAATTGACGGGGCAATTTGCAGTCAATGCAATCGGCCCGGCGCTCGTTTTGCGGCATGCGCCACGTCTTCTGCCACGGAAAGGGCGATCTATTTTTGCCGCACTGTCGGCACGGGTTGGTTCCATCGGAGATAACCAAGCCGGAGGATGGTATGCTTACCGTGCCTCGAAATCCGCTTTGAACCAGATAATACGCACGAGTGCTATTGAACTGTCGCGCAGCCACCGTGATTCAGTGTGTGTAGCTCTTCATCCGGGTACGGTTCGGACCAATTTTACCCAAAATTTTCCCACTCACGAAAAAGCAGATGCAGATATTGCTGCGCTACGCCTTTTGTCGGTGCTAGATCAATTGAAGTCGCAGGATACGGGAGGATTTTACGATTATTCCGGAACTCGTGTTGACTGGTAGGTGCGCGCTTCTTCAAGCGGATATTTTTTTTAAAAGCCACGGCATCAATTTTTCAGAGCGCCGTTTTCCCACGCCCCACTTGTTTCTTCGCCACTCGCGTAACGCATGGTGCCTTCGCCCTGACGTCTGCCGGATCTGAACGTGCCGTCGTAGATGTCACCATTGGCGTAGGTCGCGATACCAGTACCGTCTATTTCACCAGCATTCCACTCGCCCGCATACTTAAATCCGTCTGGCATCTCTATTTCACCAATGCCCTCGCGCTGGCCATTGGCAAACTGGCCGGTATAGATCGTGCCGTCAGCGTAAGTGGCCTGACCTGATCCGTGGCGCTGTCCGTTTTCCCATTCGCCATCGTAGCGATATCCATCTGAATAAGTCATGATGCCCTGGCCATGGTTGCGAGCGTTAACGAACTCGCCCTCATATATTAGACCGTTGGCGTAGGCAGCTTTACCTAGTCCCTCGATGATTCCGTTTCTCCAATCGCCCTCGTAAGTCGACCCGTCGGTGTAGGTAATCATGCCCTTACCATCAGCTAAATCGTCCTTGAACTGGCCAACGTAGATGGATCCGTCTGGATAGGTGACCTGACCGTTCCCCTCAATATGACCATTGACCCAACTGCCGACATACTGGTAACCGTCCGCACCCATGAAGTTTCCGTCGCCGTGGCGTTGGTCAGTTTCAAAATTACCCTCGTAGATATCACCGTTTGCGTAGGTGACGCGGCCATAGCCTTGACGTTGACCCCCGACAAGTAGGCCAACGTATACGTCGCCATTAGGTTGGGCCAGCTTGCCTTCACCTTCAATCTGGCCCGCACGCCAAGTTCCCGAATAGACGAGACCATCTGGCATAGTCAGTGTCCCATCACCAGCGCGCTCTCCTGCAGCGATCTGGCCATCATACACAGTCCCGTCGCCGTAGGTAATTTTGCCAAGCCCTTCTTTTACTCCGTTCAACCAGTCGCCCTCATAGCGATAGCCCCCCGGGGATAGCATTATACCTTTCCCATGGTGCATTGCATTAAGAAAGCCGCCTTCGTAGCGTACACCGTTGGCGTAAATTGCCACGCCGGTACCTGTGATCTTACCTTCGGCCCATTCACCCTCGTAGGTGCCGCCATCAGTGAAGGTAATTTTGCCAAAACCGTGCGGTTTACCTTTCGCAAATTCACCTTCGTAGACAGACCCGTTTGGAAATCGGGCCATGCCGTTTCCCCGAATCTCACCACCAACCCAAGCACCGGTATATTCGTAGCCATTGGGAAGCCTGTAGCTGCCTTGGCCCTCTTGCAAGCCACCTTTAAAGGTGCCTTCATACACGCCCCCGTCATCGTATTGTTTGGTTAGCACCTGACCGTCCTGTGCCAATACCGGCGCGGCAGCTGCCACAAAAATGGCGATGGTAAGTGCCTGAATTCTGATCATGTTTTTGTTCCCACGGATCGCATGCGTAGAGTATAGATTTTCAACAGATTCTAGGGCAAGGAATAGATATCGGCAACGGGTTTTGAGTCTTTGCGCTTTTCCCTGCCGCTGGGTCTGCTAAATCTTCCCAAAAGCGATGTGACAGGAGGCTGCTATGGCTGACACATTCCGACTAACTATGGCACAGGCAAACCCGACAATGGGCGATCTTGATGGTAATGCTGCCAAGGTGCGCGCCGTTTGGACGGAAGCTAAGGCAGCAAGTTCCGATCTTGTTGTCTTTCCTGAAATGTTTATCGTTGGTTATAACGCGCAGGACCTGATTATGAAGCCAGCCCTACAGATCGCGGCGCTTGAAGCGATCGAACAATTGGCGGTTGATTGCGCCGATGGGCCGACCATTGCAGTAGGCGGCCCGTGTGTGAAGGGGAGCGAACTCTACAACGCTTATTTCATCCTCCGTGGCGGACAGGTAGTGCATCGTCAACTCAAACATCATTTACCGAATTACACTGTTTTTGATGAACAGCGCCTTTTTTCAAGTGGTCCCTTGGGCGGACCATACAATGTTAATGACGTTCGAATTGGGTCGCCTATTTGTGAAGATGCTTGGTTTGAAGATGTGTCAGAAACGATGCAAGAGGCTGGCGCTGAAATCTTAGTCGTTCCTAATGGATCGCCCTATTACCGCGATAAGTTTGACAGGCGTATGGTCCACATGGTCGCCCGCGTGATAGAGACTGGCCTGCCTTTGGTCTACCTCAACATGGTAGGTGGGCAAGACGATCAGGTATTTGACGGTGGGAGTTTCGTACTTAACCCCGGCGGTGAATTGGCAATGCAATTGCCTGTGTTCGACGAGGCTATTGCGCACGTAGAATTCACTCGCACCGACTTCGGATGGCGCTGTTGTGAGGATCACAAGGCCGTGATGCCTGCAGGAGAAGAGCAAGATTATCGTGTTAGCGTAGAGGCCCTGCGGGATTACATGCGCAAGACTAGTTTCAAAAAGGTGCTTTTGGGTTTGTCGGGTGGTATTGATTCGGCATTAGTCGCGACCATCGCCGTGGATGCGATGGGCGCTGAGAATGTGCGCTGCGTAATGTTGCCGTCTGAATATACGTCTGCTGAATCCTTGAGCGATGCGAAAGATATCGCACGGCGATTGGGCGTCCGTTACGATACCGTGCCTATTGCCGCAGGACGTGCCGCAATCACAAGCACGCTCGCGCCGTTGTTTGAAGGTATGGAACCGGGGCTCGCTGAGGAAAATATCCAGTCACGTCTGCGGGGGTTATTGTTAATGGCCATCAGCAACAAATTTAATGAGATGCTGCTCACCACCGGGAATAAGTCGGAGGTGGCTGTTGGATATTCCACAATCTATGGAGATATGGCAGGTGGCTACAATCCGATCAAGGATATGTACAAAACTAGGGTTTTTGAGACTTCGCGCTGGCGTAACCATGTACATCGTGACTGGATGAAGGGGCCTGCGGGGGCGGTTATTCCTGTGTCAATCATCGATAAGCCTCCATCTGCGGAGCTTCGTCCGAATCAAAAGGATGAGGACAGCCTTCCACCGTATGAAGTGCTAGACGCAATTCTCAAGATGCTTGTTGATGAGGAGCGTTCGGTCGCGGAGTGTGTGGCTGGCGGATTTGAACGTGAAACGGTCAAACGAGTTGAAAATTTGTTATACATGAGCGAATACAAACGCTTTCAATCGGCGCCTGGAGTGCGGCTTAGCAAGAAAGCTTTCTGGATGGATAGGCGCTACCCTATCGTAAATCGATTTCGTGATCCTAGCTGAAAATTCTAGATAACAGTTCTCTTCTCGACGAGCTGACAGTCCTTTTGAACGTTTTTGAGATGTCAAAATATTGATCTTTGACTTGTCATCATTGCTCTGAAGTGTTCATCAAAATCTCATTCGCTGCACTAGGTCCGGTATATACCGGCTGTCGAAAGATGGTTGGGACCTAGGCCGAGAAAAATGGGAGATAGGCACCGTCCTCTGTTCTATTTTGGGTGATGCATCTTGCAAAGCATAACTGGCTTTAAAATCGTTAATTGCACATTTTAATCTGTGACAGATTCAGTTTTCTAATTTCGTTTTTTGAATATATGGAATACTTGTATCTAAGCTCAGCCTGATAAAATGTTCCCCACCAATTGACTTCCGTCGAGCATACAGCCTTGTCACTTTAATCAGTCTGTTCTGTTAGGTTAATTTGAGTTGATCTATGCAACTTGGATGAGGCCAAGACAGTGTAGCCACAAAATTATCGCAACACTAAGAACGCCTTTACCTCCTTCCGCACACCAAGATATGCAGCTTTGAGCTACAGGTCTGCTGTAGATAGAAGGGGCTGTGGACAATAGCGATTGGGTGTGGAAAGGAAAGTTTCAATAGGAGATTGAGATGACCACCACCCGATTTGCCCCATCGCCTACCGGCTACATCCATGTTGGGAACCTGCGTACTGCGCTAATGAACTGTTTAATCGCCCGCGCGGCAAAAGGATCGTTCATCTTGAGGATTGATGACACTGATCCGGATCGCAGCAAAAAAGAATATGTCGATGCGATAAAGGAGGATCTAACATGGCTGGGACTCACTTGGGACGAGATTGCACGACAGTCTGACCGTTTAGATCGCTATGAGGCTGCTGCGCAGCAGTTGCGTGATATGGGCCGTTTGTATGAGTGCTTTGAAACACCAACCGAACTGGACTTGAAGCGTAAGAAGCAATTGAACATGGGTAAACCGCCGGTGTACGATAGATCTGCTCTGGCATTGACGGATAAGGAAAAGACACGTTTGCGCGAAGAACGGGGTGACGGTCACTGGCGTTTTAAGTTGGATCATGAGCGAATTGAATGGGATGATGGTATTCTTGGACGTCGTTCAATTGATGCCGCAAGTGTTTCTGACCCAGTGCTAATCCGTGGCGATGGGCAGTTTTTGTATACGCTCGCCTCGGTCTGTGATGACATTGATTTTGAGATCACTGATGTGGTGCGCGGAGCGGACCATGTCACAAACACAGCCACTCAGATACAGATTATTGCCGGATTGGGCGGTAAGGTTCCCAATTTTGCGCACCATTCGCTGCTGACTGGTCCAAGTGGCGAAGCACTTTCAAAACGTCTCGGTACTTTGGCGCTGCGCGACTTACGTGAGGCCGGGATCGAACCGATGGCACTCCTATGCTTGATGGCTCGGTTGGGATCGGGCGACCCGGTTGAACTGCGTACTTCGATGGACGAGATTGTCGATGGTTTTGAAATAAGCAAGTTCGGAGCGGCACCAACAAAATTCGATGTCGAGGATCTATTTCCGCTCACAGCTCGTGTTCTTCATAGTTTGCCTCTGACGCAGGTCGCCGAACATGTTGCAGCAGCAGGTGTCCCCAGCGAGTTGGCAGAGCGTTTCTGGGAAGTGACCCGCGATAACATCACAACTCTCAAGGAACTGAAGGAGTGGTGGAAGCTACTCTCACATGGTGCGGAGCCAGTTATAGCCGAAGAAGATAAGTTCTTTGTCCTCAAGGCTATGGCACTGTTGCCAGAAGGCCCCTTCGATGATGAAACTTGGACCAACTGGACTTCGAAAGTCAGGGAGGTCACAGGCCGTAAGGGTCGCGAACTTTTCATGCCGCTCCGAAAGGCGTTAACAGGGCAGAGTCACGGTCCGGACATGTCCTCGCTCATGCCCTTGCTGCAGGTGATTAAGGCACGTGATTGAAGCGCTTACAGGCTATCTCCTTGCGAAACATGCTTTATAAGTTTGGATCGAGTTTGAGGATGGTCGGAGTTTTGTGCCTAAGCGCATGCTCCAAGCCAAGTGGCGGAATCTCCTTTTGACAAATTGACTGGCGTGTTGCCGATCCGTCTCAGATTGGCGTCGATCAAAGCTGTTTCACGCGGGCTCAACTTTTGGTGGCGTGGATAGATTGGTCGATGCCGGTCATCAAGAATTGGGGCCGTCCAGCCTGATGTCGTGTTAAAGAAGTTTTCGACGCCCCGCTCGCCGAATTCACGATTATATCCTTGGACGACTGTATCAATATAAGAAAGTAGAACGGGCTGTTCACCTGTTGGCTGAGAGTGTCTGTCATTTGGCAACGAGTACATGGCAACATCGATGGTCTCGAGCTTGGGATGCGAGATCACATGTTTAATATTTATTCTGTCATAGGCGCTTTCGCGGTAGTCTAGAGTTGACCAGTCACCGTTGGGCACGTGTGCGATCAGCCCGTCAACCTCACAGCATGGGTCTGGCTCTACCGTCAAATAAGCAATGGGGCGTAGATTGGTGTGTCGCCAAACCCGACGCCAGCCGTGCAATCGGGCAAGAGAGCAATCGGCATACTGATGCGTATTGCGGTTTACGAGGCTGCCATAGGCGAAAAAGTAACTTTCTTTCATTGTTTTAGCCTGACATCACCTTGATCCATGTCAATGCTGCTTTTCACGTGTCGGGCCATAAATGGCGGAATTCGGAGCCAGGAGGGGAACTGCGTTTGCGTATCACCAAGAGAACCAATATCGCGATCCGAGTGCTTATGTTTTGCACTGTGCATCGCGACAGGCTTGTTACTAAACACGAAATTGCCAAGCGTTGCAACGCGTCGGAAAACCATCTCGCTCAGGTTATCAATCAGTTGGCGCAGTTGGGTTTGCTCAACACCCAGCGTGGTCGCAACGGCGGTTTGGAACTGGCTCGGCCGCCTCATGATATCACAATCGGTGAAATATTCCGCATCATGGAAGCGCCGGTGCCATTGACTGAGTGCTTTGCCGACGTGGATAATTCTTGTCCATTGACGGTGGCCTGCCGATTAAAATTCGCGCTTCAGGAAGCCGCAGAAGCGTTCTATTTACGGCTAGACGCTGTGACTTTGGAGTCGTTGGTTTGTAACAATGACGACTTAATGCGGATACTTGCTCCAGAGCCTTGTTTTACCTGAATCTCCGTTGAATATGGAAAAACTGTCTGGATGTAACGGTTTTGCGGCTTGCTAGTCTGTAAGCAGCACACTAAGTTGTCACTAAAGATGAATCGGGAGAACTGGACTGTTCCAGTGCCGAAGGAGCAACCGCCCCGGAAACTCTCAGGCCGCAGGGACCGAGCATCTTTATAAAACTCTGGAGAGAGGCGCATTGCGCGTCCGCCGAAGGGATAACGATCTCAGGCAGAAGGACAGAGGGGGCATCGCACGCGCACTTTTTATGCGTGGTTATGGGATGCCGGATGTGACCTCCATGGAAGCGCCGGACAGTGTTAGGGTCGAGAGCCATGGGAGAGTTGAAGCGCACACCGCTTTTTAGTTTGCACAAAGAGCTAGGGGCCAAAATGGTACCCTTTGCTGGATTTGAAATGCCTGTTCATTATGAACTGGGCGTTATGAAAGAACATTTGCACACGCGTGCCGAGGCTGGCCTATTCGATGTCAGTCACATGGGGCAGGTCATTCTGCGCGGTAAAAATTATGCAGACGTTGCCTTGGCGTTTGAACGGATGGTCCCGATGGACGTATTGGGACTTGATGAAGGCCGCCAGCGGTATGGGCTGTTTACAAATGACGTGGGTGGGATCGAAGACGATCTAATGTTTGCAAATCGGGGCGATCATCTTCTCGTAGTAGTGAATGCGGCGTGCAAAGACGGTGATATCACTCGGATGAGGGCTGCGCTTGAGCCAAACATTTCTGTTACTCCAATACTGGATCGTGCTCTAGTCGCCCTTCAAGGTCCAGCGGCAGAGGCTGCGCTGGCTAAACTAAACGCGCAGGTTTCAAAGATGTCATTTATGGATGTAACTACCGTGGAATTGAGCGGAGCAGAGTGCTGGGTATCTCGCTCGGGTTACACTGGTGAGGATGGTTACGAAATTTCTGTCCCAGAAGAAAATGCGGAGGCGGTCTGTCGGGCACTTCTCTCGATGGATGAAGTTAAAGCTATTGGGTTGGGTGCACGCGACAGTCTGAGGCTTGAAGCCGGGCTTTGCCTGTATGGTAATGATATTGATGCTGGCACCTCGCCGATTGAGAGCGGGCTGACCTGGGCGGTTCAGAAAGTGCGGCGCCAGAGTGGTGCGCGCGAAGGAGGATTTCCGGGCGTATCACGGATCTTTGGTGACTTGGCAGAAGGCGTGGCGCGCAAGCGTGTAGGGCTTTTACCGAAGGGGCGAGCCCCGATGCGCGCTGGTACGCTGCTTTTCGCAAACGCCGAAGGTGGCGGTCCTATTGGTGAGGTTACTTCGGGTGGGTTTGGCCCATCCGTGAATGGCCCAGTAGCCATGGGATATGTCGGTAGCGCGGAGGCATTTATAGGAACAGAGATTTTTGGTGAGGTACGGGGCAAACGCCTACCCGTTATGGTGGCAAAAATGCCTTTAGTTCCTGCCAATTTCAAACGCTGAACAAATGGAGAGAAAACATGAAGTTTACCGAAGAACATGAATGGTTGCGTGAAGAAGACGGACTTATTGTAGTTGGTATCACCGATCACGCCAGCGAACAGTTGGGTGATGTGGTTTTTGTGGAACTGCCTGAGGTGGGTACAGAGGTGACCAAGGACGAAGAAGTCTGTGTGATCGAGTCAGTAAAAGCGGCCAGCGATATTCTGGCGCCAATCGACGGAGAGATTGTCGAAGTAAACGATGCGATCGTAGACGACCCAAGCAAAGTAAACGAAGACCCGCTGGGCAACGCCTGGTTTTTCAAGATCAACGCTGCCGATCTTAGTCAGATGAACGACTATATGGACGAGGTGAAATATAAGGATTTCATTGGCTGAGGGCGATGGGATTTCATCCCGTCTGCTCGAAATTGGGCCATTTAACCTGCAGACACACACGAAACGTTGATAGACACCCGCGAGCCATGTTGCTGCGCGCTCATTTGTGAGGAATAATCTATGCCCTTCACGCCGACAGATTATCTGCCGTATGATTTTGCCAACCGTCGCCACATAGGGCCATCTCCCGAGGAAATGGACGAAATGCTGGATGTCGTGGAGGCGGCTGACCTTGGCGCGCTGATTGACGACACAGTTCCGGAGAGTATTCGGCAAAAAGAGCCTCTTGATTTCGGCCGCCCAATGTCAGAACGGCAACTGCTTCACAGTATGCGTTTAACTGCAAAAAAGAACCAGGTATTCACTTCGCTGATCGGGCAGGGCTATTATGGTACTGTCACACCACCTGCGATTCAACGAAATATCCTTGAAAACCCAGCTTGGTACACGGCTTATACGCCATATCAGCCGGAAATTTCTCAGGGTAGGCTCGAGGCGCTTCTGAACTTTCAGACCATGATAAGTGATTTGACCGGTTTAGAAATTGCCAATGCGTCTTTACTGGATGAGTCGACGGCCTGTGCCGAGGCGATGACGATGGCAGAGCGGGTATCGAAATCCAAGCAAAAAGCATTTTTTGTTGATAGAGACTGCCATCCGCAAAATATCGCTGTAGTAAAAACCCGAGCTGCGCCGCTGGGTATTGAGGTGATCGTTGGCAATCCAGATAAAATGGATGCGAGCGCAGTATTTGGCGCCTTGTTCCAGTATCCGGGCACCTATGGTCACGTGCGTGATTTCACCGATCACATCGCAGCGCTTCATGAACACAAGGGCATCGCGATTATGTCAGCCGATCCTATGGCGCTGACACTGTTAAAAGAACCTGGTGCCATGGGTGCGGATATTGCGATAGGTTCAACGCAGCGTTTTGGCGTGCCTGTGGGCTACGGCGGGCCACACGCCGCCTACATGGCTTGTCGCGATGCTTACAAGCGCGCTATGCCAGGACGTATAATCGGAGTGTCAATCGACAGTCAGGGAAACCGAGCCTATCGCCTTTCGCTGCAAACTCGTGAACAGCATATCCGCCGTGAGAAGGCCAACTCGAATGTTTGTACTGCGCAGGCGTTGCTCGCGGTAATGGCTTCAATGTACGGCGTATTCCACGGACCTAAGGGATTGAAGGCAATTGCGCAGCGCATTCACCGTAAAACCGTTCGGCTGGCACGCGTATTAGAGGAAAATGGTTTTAAAGTTGATCCCGGGGTATTTTTTGACACCATTACGGTCGATGTCGGACCGCTGCAGGCTGCAGTGCTAAAATCGGCGCGCGATGAGCGTGTCAATCTGCGTAGTGTTGGTGAAAAGCGGGTGGGTATTTCAGTGGACGAAACCACCCGGCCTGAAACTATCGAACGCGTCTGGCGGTCTTTTGGTATTGAACATGCAGACGACGAATTTGATGCAGAATACCGCGTACCCAAGAACATGCATCGACGTACAGAGTATCTGACGCACCCAATATTCCATATGAACCGTGCCGAAACCGAGATGATGCGGTACATGCGCCGCCTCGCAGACCGTGATCTAGCGCTTGATCGGGCGATGATCCCACTTGGCTCTTGCACAATGAAACTCAATTCTGCGGCTGAAATGATGCCGCTCAGCTGGCCTGAATATGCTTATATTCATCCGTTCGCGCCGCTAGATCAGGCGCAAGGCTATGTTGAGTTGATCGATGATTTGGCCCAAAAACTTTGTCAGGTCACAGGGTATGATACGATTTCCATGCAGCCCAACTCTGGGGCGCAAGGCGAATATGCTGGCCTTTTGACCATTGCAGCTTACCATCGCGGTAACGGTGATGCCCACCGCAATATTTGTCTGATCCCGATGAATGCTCACGGTACTAACCCTGCAAGTGCAATGATGGTGGGGTGGAAAGTCGTGACCGTGAAATCGGCGGAAAACGGAGATATCGATCTAGACGATTTCCGAAGCAAAGCAGTGCAACATGCCGATAATCTTGCTGGTTGCATGATCACCTATCCTTCTACGCATGGAGTGTTTGAAGAAACTGTGACAAAAGTGACGGCGATCACGCATGAATATGGCGGCCAAGTATATATCGATGGGGCCAATATGAACGCGATGGTAGGCCTCAGCCGCCCGGGCGATCTGGGCGGGGATGTTAGCCATCTGAACCTGCACAAAACGTTTGCAATTCCTCATGGTGGGGGTGGCCCCGGTATGGGACCGATCGGTGTAAAGGCGCATCTATCGCCGTATTTGCCTGGCCATCCGGAGATGGGAGGCGATGAGGGACCAGTCTCCGCTGCTCCTTTTGGATCAGCATCAATCTTGACCATTAGCTGGGCCTATTGCCTCATGATGGGAGGTGCTGGGTTAACGCAGGCGACGCGGGTTGCGATCCTTAACGCAAATTATATCGCGAGGCGGTTGGAGGGCGCATATGATGTGCTTTATAAAGGTGCGACTGGTCGGGTTGCGCATGAGTGTATCATCGACACGCGTCCGTTTGCTGATAGTGCGGGTGTCACGGTTGACGACATCGCGAAGAGACTGATTGACTGCGGTTTCCATGCGCCGACTATGAGTTGGCCTGTAGCGGGTACGCTTATGATTGAACCCACTGAGTCTGAAACCAAGGCCGAATTGGACCGGTTTTGTGAGGCGATGCTGGCGATCCGCGAGGAAATCCGCGATATCGAAGAAGGTAAGATCGACGCGAACAACAATCCGCTGAAGAATGCGCCTCACACGATGGAAGATCTGGTCCGTGAATGGGATCGCCCCTATGGGCGCGAGCAAGGTTGTTTTCCACCTGGTGCTTTCAGGGTCGACAAATACTGGCCGCCAGTTAATCGAGTCGACAACGCCTGGGGTGATCGTAATCTGGTTTGCATTTGTCCCCCGATGGAAGCGTATGAGGAGGCTGCAGAGTAGGATTTAGCCTCTCTTACTTTGCCAATTCATCCCCGAGTATTGCTTGATATTAAGAAATTGAAGCATGCCCGTTTCAAAAGCTTCAACACTCCGGGAGTTCTGGAGTGTTAGGATGCGCTCGAGAGACTTGATGGTGAAAAGGGTAATGATTGCGTCAGTCGCGAGCTCTCAGTGCGTGTGCAGGCCTCACACTGAGCGATGGCATTGCAAATAACAACCCCGACAGTAGGTTCGTTGCAACTCCAGCCGTAACGACGATGAGCGCATTTGGCCAAATCACCGAGAAGTCACCATCCATAACAAAGGTCATCACGGCCCATGCCCCGGTCAAGCCTACCATCAGTGCTACTAGCCCGGCAGTAGCGCCCAAGAGGGCTGCCCGCAAGGCAAAGCTGGTCAGGATTTGGCTGCGCGCTGCGCCCACAGTTTTGAGAATTGCGGCTTCATAAGTACGGCTGTTCTGACCCGCAGCCGCCGCACCAACAATCACAAGAAAGCCAGTCAGCAGGATCGCTGTGGCGCCGTAAGTGGTGGCATTAGCCAACTGGCTGACCAGTAAAGAAACTCGTTGAATCGCTTCACGAACATGAATTGCTGTTACATTCGGCAATGCCCCGGAAATCTCGCTCAACAAGCCGGCCTCGGCCTCCTCTTGCGCATAGACAGTGGCAATAAAGCTGTGCGGGGCCTCTTCAAGTGCTGTTGGGTTCATGACCATGATGAAGCCCATGCCTGCTGTAGAAAAATCAACTTCGCGGAAACTGGTGACTTTGGCTGTGATGTCGCGACCCAGCACATTGATCGTGATTTTATCACCAAGCAAAATACCCATTTCAAGAGCTTCTTCAGCTGCAAAACTTATCTGTGGTGGGCCGGAATAGTCCCTAGGCCACCATCTGCCTTCTGTGACTTTTGTATTCTCGGGAATCTCGGCGGCATAGGTGATGCCGCGATCTCCGCGCAAAACCCAATGATCGCCTGCAGCCTCGCGAGCGGGCATCCCCCTAAGTCTTGTAATCACCCCGCGCAGCATAGGTGCGCTCTCTAATTTGGAGACAGCGCCGTTAGCATCAAGGCGTGCTTGAAACTCGGAAAACTGGCTTTTCTGGATATCAACAAAAAAGAAAGATGGAGCTACCTCGGGCAAATCTTGGACGATGGCCTTACGCAAATTTCCATCAACCTGTCCAATGGTCGCTAGCACTGAAAGGCCAAGACCAAGGGACAGGACCACCGGTGTTGTCGTTTCGTGTGAGTGGCCGATGGCATTGAGAGCCCATCGCAAAGTTGGGGTTGGGCGCAAATTTCGTGGTAATGCGCGAACCAGAGCACGTAGGCCAAGCGCTATTAGTGACAGAAGCAGCATTGCGAACACCACACCGCTGGCGAACCACACGGTCAGCTTAGCAGACCCAGATAGCCACGCGGCCAATAGCACAAGAGTTGCCAATAAAACTGCAATGATGATTAGATAGCGTGTCGCAGGGAGGCCAGATCGGACATCCAGCGCGTTGCGAAACAGTGCGGTGGGACTCACGTCTTCGATTTTGGCAAGTGGCCAAAGGGTAAAGAGCATAGCCGTGAGCGTACCATAAGCGGCAGCTTCAGCTAACGGCATTGGGTAGAGTTCGAAGATTGCTGGGAATGGCAGAACCTTGAGGATCAAGGGGGCGAGCAGGATCGGGACCAGTGCGCCTATCAACAAGCCCATGGCGATCCCGAAAGTTGCGACTATGCCGATCTGCAGAAAATAGGTCAAAAAAATGGTGTTTCGTGAAGCACCGAGGCTGCGCAGGATGGCAATCACTTCGGTTTTACTGGCCAAATAGGCTCGAATTGCTGTGGAAACACCAACGCCGCCCACGGCCAAGCCGGCAAGCCCAACAAGGGTCAGGAAGGCGCCGAATCTATCAATAAAACGGCTCAGACCGGGAGCGCCATTTCTACTGTCGCGCCATCGCATTCCGCTATTTTCGAAATTGGTGCGTGCATCGCTCTCTAGCGCTGCGAGATCGGAGTCGGGTGGAAAGTCGAGTCGGTAGTACGAAGAAAACAGTGTGCCCGGTGCCAGCAAGCCTGAGTTTTCCAGCCCCGCCAAAGTGACTATTGTTCGCGGAGCAAGGGCAAAGCTTTCAGAGCTGTCAGGCTCCCGGATAAGGCGGGCCATCAGAACAAATTCCTGTTGCCCAAGTTTGAACGTATCCCCAAGGGCTAGCCCCAGTCGGTCGATCAAGAGGCCCTGCATTACCGCGCCCGGCCACCCGTTTTTGCCGGTTAATGCTTTTGCAAGCGGCATCTTTGGCTCAAGCTCTACAGAACCAACAAGCGGGTAGGCGTTATCGACAGCCTTAACCTGTGTTAGGGTTCGTTCAGCGCCCTCACCGCTAAGCACAACCGCCATTGATCGAAAATCAACGATTTCTGATACCGCCCGCGATTTGCCGGTGATCCAATTGCGTTCGTCATGACTGGCCATGCGATAGGTGAAACTGATCTCTGCGTCTCCCCCCAAGAGAGTGGCCCCTTCCGCGGCCAAGCCGGCTTCGATAGCCGCACGCAATGAGCCGATAGCTGCAATTGTTGCGATGCCGAGGGTAAGGCAGGCGACAAATATTGAGAAGCCGCGTAGGCCACCACGGGTTTCACGGCGGGCGAGACGCGTTGCCTGTGACAGGCTCATTTGACTGCACCAGACTCGTTGAACATAAGACCGTCGCGCAGTTTCACCACACGCGAACACCGCTTCGCCAACGTGTGAGAATGAGTGACAAGCACAAGCGCTGTGCCGCGTTTGGCATGCAAATCAAACAAAAGGTCCATTATTACCTCACCAGTAGCTTGATCCAGATTACCGGTTGGTTCGTCTGCCAAAAGTATTTGAGGAGAGGGCGCGGACGCACGCGCTAGAGCTACGCGCTGCTGCTCACCACCGGAAAGTTGTGCAGGATAGTGATCAGCGCGATGATCCAACCCGACGGCAACAAGCTCTGCGCGTGCGCGGGCAAACGCATCGCGACGTCCTGCCAGTTCCAGTGGCGTTGCAACGTTTTCGAGGGCCGTCATCGTTGGGATCAGGTGAAAATTTTGAAACACCACGCCGACATTTTTTCGGCGGAGATGGGCGAGTGCGTCCTCTGACATTGAGCCAAGATCTTGACCGAATGCAATAATCTGTCCAAGAGTTGCGCGCTCCAGTCCACCCATGAGCATTAAAAGTGAGGATTTCCCTGACCCGGAGGGACCGACCAGAGCCAAAGTCTCGCTTTTGTGAACGTTTAGTGAAATGCCACGCAGAATCTCTACGCGACCAGCATTGCTATCCAGTGCTAAAGTCGCATCTTTAAGAGACAATATAGTTTCCATTTAGGGAGAGAGCCTTTTGTCGATTGCTTCCGGATCATATGGGCATGTAAAATTTATGAGCAAGGCGTTAATTCTTGGCCTTCTTCCAGCCATGCCCGTAACCGCTGAGACCGTTGTTGTGGCTGCACTTGGCGACAGCCTTACCCAAGGGTACGGGCTGGTTGAAAATGAAGGTTTCGTTCCTCAACTGAGCAACTGGCTGACCAACAAGGGTGCGGACGTCCAAGTTGTCAACGCAGGAGTGTCGGGAGATACAACACAAGGTGGTCTTGCGCGAACGGCTTGGACATTAACCTCTGATGTTGACGCCTTAATTATCACATTGGGTGGTAACGACTTGCTCCGTGGCATCGACCCAGCAGTTAGTCGCTCTAATCTTGCCGGCATTATTGAAATAGCGCAGGCAAAGGACGTAGAAGTGTTGTTGATAGGCATGACTGCACCTTTGAATTTTGGGGCCGATTATAAGAAGTCATTTGACGGAATGTACGAGACATTGTCTTTGGAGTACGATATTAATTTGGGTCCAGATTTTTTTGCAGGGCTGCGCGATATAGCACTAAGTGATAGGGGCAGCGTAATGCAAAGTGATCAATTGCACCCTAACGCGGTTGGTGTTGGGTTAATCGTTGAGGTGCTTGGTCCGTATGTCTTGACGTTGGTTGAGCAGGTTAAGTGACTCACACGTCGGATAAACTGGTTTCAGCATTGTCTTATTTGATAAGTTCCGCAGCAGAGGACCTGTTTAATTAATGCTTATATTTTTTGAGTGGATTATCGCAATGGACTTTGGCAGTTACTGGGCGTCGTCATTTATAAGACTTTTCCAGCGAGGTGGTTGCACCTGCCTGTGTTCACCGCGTTAGATCGGTCTGGGTTCTTGCCGCTCCAGACTAATCTGAATAGTTTCAGGTCGCTGGCAGATCGACAGCGCTTCCACGTCCATCACGCAACTCGTAACTGACTTTCTGGTTATCGGTCAGGTCGGTTAAACCAGAGCGGCGCCTGCTAATATGTGCACAAAAACATAATTGCTATTGTCGTTAGGTGCAATAAATCTGAACCCTTTGGTAGTGTTGAATCACTTAACCGTGCCTGAAGGCATACCCATAACTCCCGACATTTTGCTACCCAGAAGCTGCGATAACTCGGCTTTTCAACAAAAACTTGCGCGGTCAACTATGCTGTCCGAAAATTTCTAATGGAGTCTTCGGTTGCGTCGCGTGATTTTTTTGTTAAATTTTACCAGTTGATAAAATTTTTAAATTGTGACAGCCTGTGCGTGTAGCCAACAAGGTGTATCGGGAGGTTTCATGTCCAAAACACCGTTTAGCCAAGGTATAGAAGCGGGGCGGCTAGACGCCACGACGCTGGCCAAAAATTTTTCAGACCTGCATCCGCCTTTAGATGAACACGAGGCGTTAGTCGCGTCAGACCGCTGTTATTTCTGTCATGATGCGCCGTGTATGGATGCCTGTCCCACCGATATTGATGTGCCCCTATTTATTCGCCAAATTGCAACTGGTACGCCCGCGGCGGCGGCACGAACCATACTTAGTCAGAATATTCTGGGTGGAATGTGTGCTCGCGTTTGCCCGACAGAAACGTTGTGTGAGGAAGCGTGCGTACGCGAAGTGGCAGAGGGAAAACCTGTCGAGATTGGACGCCTTCAACGTTACGCTACTGATCTTGTGATGCAGACGGATGCGCACCCTTTCGAACGCGACTCGTCAACTGGCAAGCACGTTGCGGTTATTGGAGCGGGACCGGCTGGATTATCTGCGGCACACCGCTTAGCGATGTACGGTCATAACGTGACAATTTTTGACGGTCGCACGAAGGCGGGTGGCCTGAACGAATTTGGAATAGCGGCCTACAAGTCGGTTGAGGGCTTCGCCGCGCGCGAGGTGGAGTGGCTGCTCGCTATTGGTGGGATCAACGTTCAGACCGGCAAACGGCTGGGTGATAGTTTGTCGCTGCGTCAGTTGCAGGCCGATTATGATGGCGTTTTCTTGGGTATCGGGCTCGGTGCTGTGAATGCACTGAGCATAAGTGGTGAAGATAAGGACGGGATAGAGGCCGCTGTAGATTTTATTGCAAATTTGCGGCAGGCGGTAGATTTGGCCACAGCACCGATTGGGCGTGATGTAGTTGTGATTGGTGGTGGTATGACAGCAGTGGATGCTGCGGTTCAGGCCAAGCTACTGGGCGCGCTAAATGTTTCGCTGGTATATCGTCGTGGTCGTGACCGAATGAATGCTAGTGAGTATGAACAAGATCTGGCAGCTTCAAAAGGGGTGCGGATCATCACTAATGCGTCGCCTGTAACGGTTATAGGTAATGGGGTCGTGAGCGAGATCGAGTTCGCCTACACTGATGATGATTTGAAACCAACCGGACAGACCCTGCGTATCCCGGCCGATCAGGTGTTCAAAGCGATTGGCCAGTCTCTTACCGGCAGTAACCTACCTGAGCTTGATGGGCGTAAGATCAAGGTTGACGGTACAGGACGTACCAGCATCGACGGCGTTTGGGCTGGTGGTGACTGTGCCAGTGGTGGGGATGATTTGACTGTAACGGCAGTCGCCGAGGGGCGCGACGCGGCCGAAGATATTCACGCCGTGTTGATGGCGTAAGTGAGGAGCGGACTATGGCTGATCTGACAAGCGATTTCATTGGGATCAAATCCCCAAATCCATTCTGGCTCGCTTCAGCGCCGCCAACAGACAAAGAATACAATGTGCGTCGCGCATTCGAAGCAGGCTGGGGCGGCGTTGTCTGGAAAACATTAGGTGAAGCTGGACCACCGATTGTCAACGTAAATGGCCCTCGATACGGCGCAATACATGGGGCAGACCGGCGCCTGTTGGGGCTCAACAACATTGAACTGATTACGGATCGCCCCCTTGAAGTGAATCTTGAAGAAATGACCCGCATTAAGAGGGATTACCCGGATCACGCTCTTGTCGCTTCTGTGATGGTACCGTGTCAGGAGCAGGCATGGATGGATATCTTGCCGATGATTGCGGAGACTGGTTGTGACGGGTTTGAACTGAACTTTGGCTGCCCGCATGGCATGGCTGAGCGTGGCATGGGATCTGCAGTCGGCCAGGTACCAGAATATATCGAAATGGTTACGCGCTGGGCGAAAGCGGCCACAGGCTTACCTGTGATTGTCAAGCTAACACCAAATATCACTAATGTTCTTTTTCCTGCCAAAGCTGCACATGAGGGTGGGGCTGATGCTGTTAGTTTGATAAATACCATTAACTCAATAACTGCGGTAAATCTGGATCAGATGAGCCCAGAACCAATGATCGATGGAAAAGGCACGCATGGCGGTTATTGTGGTCCCGCTGTAAAGCCAATCGCGATGAATATGGTGGCGGAAATCGCGCGCAACCCTGACACAGCCGGTTTGCCGATCAGCGGTATTGGTGGGGTTACCACCTGGCGTGATGCAGCCGAGTTCATGGCGTTAGGTGCGGGCAATGTTCAGGTGTGCACCGCGGTGATGACTTATGGGTTCAAGATTGTTCAGGAAATGATTTCAGGTTTGAGCCAGTGGATGGATGAGAAGGGTTATGAAAGCACTGGTGATTTTATCGGTTTGGCCACGCCGAATGTGACTGATTGGCAATATCTGAATCTGAACCACGTAACAAAGGCAGTGATTAGCGAGAAGGATTGTATCAAATGTGGGCGTTGTTATGCCGCCTGTGAAGATACCAGCCACCAGGCCATTGCCATGTCTGAAGATCGGGTATTCACTGTAAAAGACGAAGAATGCGTAGCTTGTAACCTGTGTGTCAATGTGTGCCCAGTAGACGGCTGTATAACTATGAAGACGCTGGATGATGGTGAGATGGATGAACGCACGGGTAAGCCAGTGAATGCCGATTATGGCAACTGGACGACACATCCCAACAATCCAATGGCGCGAGCCGCGGAATAGAAGCCCCAAAAGGTGGCGAGAATTCTTTCACAGAGCCATTACCAAATTTGGACCGCCTCCCGGTCCTGAACCCCGTCACGACGTTGTCAAACGTGGCGGGGTTATTTAACTTGGAGCGACTGGTGTTTGCATTAATGATGTTCACTGCGGTGGTGGCCGCAGTACCGTTGCGAGCAGAAGGGTTAGCAGCGCTAAAAGCGCAAGCACTCCAAAAGCAGTTCTCAGGCCGAATGCCGCGGCCATGAATCCGATTACGGGCGGACCAATCAACATCCCTCCGTAGCTGAGAGTCGCGACTTGAGCAATCGCCTGTGCTTGTGGCAGGCTTGTATCATTGGCTGCGCGGGAGAATGCCATAGGAACGACCAAACCATAGCCGAGACCCAAAAAGGCTAAGCCGATTAGGGTTGCCGATGGTGTCGCGAAACTCACGGTCAGGACTACGCCCGTGAGCGCAAAACCACCGCTGATACGAGTGGCGGCGACTGGGCCTATAACGCGAATGAGAAATGCGCCAGACAATCGCACAAGGATCATTGTTGCAGAAAAGGCTGCGTATCCCGAAGCAGCAAGGCCCTCGCCTGCGCCGGTCACGTCACTTAAAAAAACTGCACTCCAGTCTGCCATGGCACCCTCCCCCAACGTCGAGCAGAAGCATAGCAGGCCTACCAGTAAAAGCGGCCCTTTAGGCAGGGGAAACATGGCGGCGCTTTGGCTTTGGCCAGTGCGCGACTGCCAAGGTATGTGGGCGCACCACATGGAAAATATTGTTACTGCAGTTCCTGCGACTACATATTGCAACAACGGGCTAGTTGACAACGCGACAGCGGTCACCCCACTCATTGCACCTAGCCCAGCACCGACGCTCCAGATGGCATGAAAGACGGGCATCAGAGTTTTGCCTGAAGCACGATCTGACTCAGCTGCCCAAGCGTTCATGGCAACGTCCATCGCGCCGTGGCTTGCGCCAAACAGAAACAGCATTAAAGCGAGGGTTGCAAGATTAGGACAGAGAGCCAGACCTATCAGGCAGGCGGCGTTGGCAAGTGCCAGCCACCGCGCCACCGGTGCAGCGCCATGTCGGTCAGAAATGCGTCCAGCGACAGGAAAAGACAGAATTGCGCCTCCTGCCAGAAATAGGAGGACCAGCCCAAGGCCCGCATGGCTGAGACCAAGCGAGTCTTTGAACGCTGGAATACGAGAAGCCCACATGCCGAGCAGCGCACCGTTCAACGAGAACATGGCTGCTACGGCAGTAGCGCCAGCCAAGTGTTTTTGCCCAACCATGTCAGACGGTCCTTTTCAATCATGCTAGGGCGTTAACATCTTACGGAACATGGTATCGAGATATTGGTCTGCGCCGTCAAGAACTGTCGCATCCGTGTCTATGAGAACTCTAACCTGTGCCTCAAAATCTGCGTAGTGCTGGGTTGTCGCCCAGATTGAAAAAATCAGGTGGTGTGGATCTACCGGTACTAGTCTTCCTGCGTCGATCCAGTGCTGAATAAGCTTCGTTTTCTCGTCAAAAAGTGGTTTTAAACCGGTGATCAAATGCGGTTTCATGCGAGGTGCGCCTTGTAGGATCTCATTTGCAAACAGACGGCTTTGGCGCGGAAACTCACGTGTCATTTCAACCTTACGATGTACATAGGCGAGAATTTCAGTTAACGGATCCCCCCCAGGATCCATGTGATCCAGCGGATCAAGCCAAGTTTCCATGAGCTGATTCAGTAGCGTGACGTGGATGTCTTCCTTTCCATCAAAATAATAAAGGATATTGGGCTTTGATAGGCCTGACTCCCGTGCGATCTGATCGAGTGTGGCGCCTCGATAACCGTGGCTAGAGAAGACCTCTAGGGCGGCATCCAAAATGCGTTTGCGATTGCGCTGCTGGATGCGGCTGGTCTTTTTGATTGGCACCTGGGCCATCGCTGCAAGCTCCTTCCGCCGTATTGATCCAAGCTAGTTCAGGTCCGGGTTCCCGTCCAGTTGATTGTCTAGTGATATGGAGGGCGTTGGAGTGCCTTGGTCACGGTGTGGTTGCGCCGATACCGCGCAGAATAATCCGTTTGACGCTTGCTTTCGCGGCGTTCCATTGAGTGTTGGTCAAAGGCGTGCCACCGTTCAATGTTTCGATCTGGTGCCCAAAGTCCGCGTAATGCTGGGTCGTCGCCCATAGCATGTAAAGTAAGTGATCGGGGTCGATCGAATCCATTCGTCCTTCTTCGATCCAGCGGTGGATTACACTTGTACGTCCTTTCGTCCATTCGGTCAGGGTCGTCTCTAGATAGTCCTGAATTACGGGAGCGCCATGCATAACTTCGGTCGCCCAAACCTTGGATCCGGCCGGGTGACGTCTAGAAATTTCCATCTTTGCGTCGATGTATGCGCCGATCCCTTCTGCAGGACCATCTGCCATATCGAATATGTCAGCAGCTTGTAGCCAGATCTGAAAAATATTTTGCACAACCTGCCGATATAATGATTCCTTGGTTGGGAAGTAGTAGTGGAGATTGGCCTTAGGCAGCCCTGCGACGTCCGCTATCAACTGCATTGTCGCACCGCCAAATCCTGCCTCGGCGAAAACTTTTTCTGCTGCCGTCAAAATAAGCGTCTCGCTTTCTTTGCGGCGTTTCTTTTTGCTACTGCTGCGTTGAGGCAGAACCATAAAACCAACCTTGAGAAATATCTTGACCGGATGGTCAGGGTGTGGTGCTTTATATTTGACCATACGGTCAGGAACGTCTTGATTGCAAGAGGGTCGAACTTGACCGGTATCGATACAGTGAGGGAGATGTTGGTATGGCGGCACCTGGTGAAAACCTGAAGGTGAATGCAGACCGGTTGTGGGGCAGCCTGATGGAAATGGCTAAGATTGGCCCTGGAGTGGCTGGGGGTAACAACCGTCAGACACTTACTGATGCAGACGGTGAGGGCCGTGCACTGTTCAAGGCCTGGTGCGAGGCGGTCGATTGCGACATGGGGCTGGATCAAATGGGCAATATGTTTGCCACATATTCTGGTACGGATCCTAACGCTTTGCCGGTTTACGTTGGATCGCATTTGGATACACAGCCCACGGGTGGGAAATATGATGGTGTGCTTGGAGTTTTAGGTGGATTGGAAATCCTGCGCACGATGCGGGATTTAGGCATCAAAACCAAACACCCGATTGTTGTGACAAATTGGACTAATGAAGAGGGCACGCGATATGCGCCTGCAATGCTAGCTTCAGGCGTGTTCGCAGGGGTGCATACACAGGGCTGGGCATATGATCGGGAAGATGCCGAGGGGCTCAAATTTGGGGAAGAATTGCAACGGATCGGTTGGCGTGGTGACGAGAAGGTTGGCGCACGTAAGATGCACGCTTTCTTTGAACTGCATATCGAACAGGGCCCCATTTTGGAGGTCGAAGAAAAAGATATTGGCGTGGTGACACACGGCCAAGGCCTGAGTTGGACGCAAGTAATTATTGAAGGCAAGGACTCACATACTGGCTCGACCCCAATGGCGATGCGCAAAAATGCAGGTTTGGGTATGGCGAGGGTGCTGGAACGGGTCGATAAGATTGCGTGGAGCCATGCACCACATGCGGTAGGTGCGGCTGGTCACATCGATGTTTATCCAAATTCCCGCAATGTCATCCCTGGCAAAGTGGTGTTTACGGTTGATTTTCGGTCCCCAGATTTAGACGTAATTAAGGATATGGAAGAACGCTTGAGGGTCGAGGGCAAAGAAGTTGCCGACGAGATGGAACTAACGATTAGCTTTGAAAAGGTTGGAGGCTTTGATCCGGTCAAGTTTGATGAGACCTGCGTAGCTGCCGTGCGGGGTGCTGCGGAGCGGCTCGGTTATTCGCACCGGGATCTTATCTCTGGCGCCGGCCATGATGCTTGCTGGATTAATCAAGTGGCGCCGACGGCGATGGTAATGTGCCCCTGTGTGGACGGTCTTTCACACAATGAAGCAGAAGAGATATCGCGAGAATGGGCGGCGGCTGGTGCTGATGTACTGATGCATGCTGTTTTAGAAACGGCGCAGATTGTTGAATGAACTGGCTAGGGATGGGGTGCTGCACCCCGGGCTGTCGAAGGCGAAGCTTTTGTTAGAGTACTTGTGACGAAATAAATTGGGTTGGGGCGTTGTGATTGCTGATATTGGCCAGGCGGAACGAGTTAAGGCGCTCATATCAGCCGAGCTTTACGATTATGACCCTGATAATGCTAGGCGCGTAGTGGGGTGGGAAACGCAGATGTCGGCGCAGTGGCATCGTGTGACACTAGCTGATTTTCGTGCGGAGATGATCGATCCGGAGGCGGTGGAGGTGGCGTTCTCCGGAGGCGTAAAGCTAACTTGTTGGGCGGTGACGCGCAGCAATGGGGATTACCGGGTAGTATGGGTGCCAGCTGCTGAGGCGTTTTCGCTGGTGACGGAAACAAAATTTGGCCCCGTCGATATTGGGGTACATGGCGATGCGATTGGGTGTTTTGGCTCGATTTAGGAACAAGAAGGAGTAGGGCGATGTCCACAGTTATAAGAAATGGAACAGTTGTCACGGCAGATTTGAGCTATAAGGCGGATGTGTTGATTGAAGGAGGCGTGATTGCTGAGATTGGTCATGGGTTGGATGGTGAAAAGGAACTGGATGCAAGCGGTTGCTATGTGATGCCGGGCGGAATCGATCCACATGTGCATCTGGAGATGCCATTCATGGGCACTTACTCCAGCGACGATTTTGAAAGTGGCACCCGGGCTGGCCTCGCGGGAGGTACCACCATGGTAGTGGATTTTTGTCTGCCCAACCAAGGCGAAAGCTTGCTTGATGCGATAAAGCGCTGGGACAATAAATCGACCCGGGCAAACTGTGATTACTCGTTTCACATGGCGGTGACTTGGTGGGGTGAGCAGGTATTCAACGACATGCAATCCGTGATACAAGATCGTGGCATCAATACATTTAAGCATTTCCTCGCCTACAAAGGTGCCTTGATGGTAAATGATGACGAAATGTTCGCATCTTTCAATCGTCTTGCTGAACTAGGTGGCATCGCGATGGTGCACGCGGAAAATGGTGATGTTGTGGCTGAGATGACCGCAAAGCTGATGTCGGAGGGGAATACTGGTCCTGAGGCGCATGCGTACTCGCGCCCCACTCAGGTTGAGGGAGAGGCCACCAACCGGGCTATCATGATAGCTGATATGGCCGGTGTACCGCTCTATGTCGTGCATACCTCTTGCGAAGAGGCGCATGAGGCGATCAGGCGGGCTAAACAGCAGGGAAAGAGGGTTTGGGGTGAGCCGCTGATACAGCATCTTACTCTGGACGAAAGTGAGTACTTTAACAAAGACTGGGATCATGCCGCGCGTCGCGTTATGTCGCCACCCTTCCGTAACAAGAAGCATCAGGATTCGCTTTGGGCAGGATTACAATCTGGATCACTGAGTGTTGTGGCCACGGATCATTGCGCCTTTACCACCGAGCAGAAACGCTACGGTGTGGGCGATTTCTCAAAAATTCCGAACGGCACGGGTGGGCTGGAAGATCGCATGCCAATGCTCTGGACATACGGGGTAGAAACCGGACGGTTGACGCCAAATGAATTCGTAGCTGTTACGTCAACAAACATCGCCAAGATTTTGAATTGCTACCCCAGGAAAGGGGCTGTTTTGGTTGGTGCAGATGCTGATCTGGTTGTTTGGGATCCGATGAAATCTAAGACAATTTTGGCGAGTACTCAGCAATCGGCGATAGATTACAATGTTTTTGAAGGACACAAGGTAAAGGGATTGCCGCGCTATACGCTGACACGCGGTCAAGTAGCTTTGAATGACGGTAAAGTCCAAACGCAAGAGGGCCATGGCAAATTTGTCGCTCGAGAGGCGAACACGACGGTGAATAAAGCCTTGTCGACTTGGAAAGGTTTGACCGCGCCTGCACCTGTCATGCGAACTGGTATTCCGGAAACGGGGGTTTAATTGAAGTAATGCGCACAGGCCAAAATCAGCTTTTTAAAATTTGGCGAAAGTTCTACGCTCGCGTGTATCAATGGACCAGCTTGCGGAATGAACACTATTGCCTTCACGCCAGCGGTAGTAGTTAGCAAGTCTGTGTGTAAAGCTTGGTGGAATAACAGTTGGGCTGCCTGTGGTGAGCGTCGGAGTGACTACTTTTTAGCTTATGAATAATGTGGGCCGCAACATACTTATGATTTCGGTTCTGCGGCGGTTGAAATCGCGAAAGACTTAATGTCTCAGCGGCGCTTGGGCGATACTTTGGGAGAAAAACTGGAAATCGTGGTAAACAATTCCTCTCTGACTTCGAAAAAGGTGACAGCTATTAAAGGCCAAAACATCCGTATGGATAATGGAGAAACTAAATTAATATGAACCAAGCTCCTGTCATATCAGCCAAAAATTTGAGTCTGACTTTCCAGACGAATGATGGTCCTGTACATGCCTTGCAGGATGTAACTCTTGACGTCGATAAGGGTGATTTTGTGAGTTTTATTGGCCCATCAGGCTGTGGTAAAACGACATTTTTGCGAGTAATGGCAGACCTAGAAAGGCCCACTGCTGGCACCATCACAGTCAACGCTGTAAGTCCAGAGGCCGCTCGTAAGGCGAGGGCTTATGGTTACGTTTTTCAGCATGCTGGTTTGTATCCTTGGCGTACGGTGGGTGGTAATGTTCGGCTTCCGCTTGAGATAATGGGAATAAATAAAGAAACACAGGATCAACGCGTGGCCGAGGTCATAGGTTTGGTGCATCTAGAAGGTTTTGAGAAAAAGTACCCTTGGCAGCTTTCTGGTGGCATGCAACAGCGTGCCTCGATCGCACGCGCGCTAGCGTTTCAGGCTGATATACTGCTGATGGATGAACCCTTCGGTGCGCTAGACGAGATCGTTCGGGACCACTTAAATGAACAATTGTTGGATCTTTGGGCTCGCACTAACAAAACGATTGGCTTTGTCACTCATTCCATTCCGGAAGCGGTATACCTGTCGACCAAGATAGTGGTTATGTCTCCCAGGCCCGGACGGATCACAGATGTGATTGACAGCACATTGCCCAAAGAGCGTCCGCTGGATATTCGTGACAGCGCTGAGTTCATTGAGATTGCGCACCGCGTGCGCGACGGGTTGCGGTCAGGGCATGCAGATGAATGATGTCTTGGTAAGGCGGGCGCAAGCTTCAGATGCGCCAATGATGGCGCGCATAGTCAGTAGCTGGGAAGCCGCGACTCAATGGATCCCGGTTCGTTATTCGACGGACGAAATTGCTGGTTTCATTACCAAAGCTTTGCCCTTTCGCGAAATCTGGATCTTAGGAAGTCCAATCCAAGGCTACATCTCTTTAGATACAGAAACCCACCAGATTGGTGGTTTATATTGCCGCACTCCCGGCCGAGGGTTTGGTAAAACTCTTATTAATAGGGTAAAAGAAAGCCGTGACTTTTTGTGGTTGTGTACGCACCAACCTAACATCTCTGCACAACGATTTTACAAGCGTGAGGGATTTGTAGAAGTTTTTAATGATCACCCCCAATCAATCGAAAGTTTGTGTGAAGTTCGTTTGGAGTGGCAGGCATGACGAGATGGTCAAATTCCCACTTATTGCAAACTGAGTATGTGAAAAAAATCTTGGCTGTTATTCGCCTCAATCCCAAGAACAGCGCTATTTTTAATAATAGAGTGGAGCTTTTTACATCATTCAGTCAATTATTTTGCTGTGTGCGCCAAGCTCAAAGAAAAAGGTTATCTTTTTTCTTTTTATCGAAACCTCTCAAATGGTTTTCGGAAGGTTCGACATACTTTAATTTTTTAACTCTCGAAAAGATGCGAGCTGGAGATGACTTTGCTGTGAGGGTTTCAGAATGAATGCCGTCTGGTTTAAGATCGGGCCAATCATAACGGTTGTGACTGCCATATTTGTGTTGTGGTATGCCGGTTCAGTGGCGCTGAACTCAGCGTGGGCCTATGACAAGGCGAAACGCGCTGAGATGACTCTATCCACGTCTGAGTTGATAGCGGACACATTGAACCAAGAAAAACCAAGGCTTCCTGCGCCGCATCAAGTGGGGAGAGAGATTTGGAAAACCACTGGCCAGATGGTTGCCAAAGGTCGAGCATTTTCCAAACGCTCCCTGATCTATCATAGCTGGATCACGCTAAGCTCGACACTGCTGGGATTTGCTCTTGGCACGGGGTTAGGGATCGCTCTAGCAGTAGGGATCGTTTATAATCGAACGATGGATATGAGCGTTATGCCTTGGGTGATAGCGTCTCAAACAATCCCAATTTTGGCAATTGCGCCGATGATAATAGTGGTCTTGAACGCGGTTGGGATATCAGGCTTACTTCCTAAAGCTGTAATTTCCATGTATCTGTCATTTTTTCCAGTCGTTGTGGGTATGGTCAAGGGATTACGTAGCCCAGACCACATGCAAATCGACCTGATGAAAACTTGGAATGCAAGCGGTGGTCAGGAGTTTCGCAAACTCCGTTTGCCATCTTCGATGCCATACCTTTTCACATCGCTCAAGGTTGCCATGGCAGCCTCATTGGTTGGGGCGATTGTAGGTGAGTTGCCAACTGGCGCGGTGGCTGGCTTGGGTGCGCGTCTCTTAGCGGGAAGCTATTACGGCCAGACGATCCAGATTTGGAGTGCGTTGATCACCGCGGCGGCGCTTGCGGCAACACTGGTGGGGATTGTTGGTCTGGTGCAGCGGTCAGTCCTAAAGCGGATGGGAATGGTATCATGAGCTGGCTTTTCGCAGGTATTGCGGTCTGGTTAATCGGCTGGGCGTTCAATATTTGGTTAGCGCGGTTGCCTAAGTCTCGGGTCATTTCTCTGACCATACCGGTAATCTTTGGAATTACTTTGGTTGTGATCTGGGAGTGTGTTGTACGCGGCTTTGAGATCAACCCAGTTCTACTGCCGCCGCCTTCCGCGATTTTGACGCGGTTTGGCACGTCACTCCCAATCCTGTGGGAAGACTTTGTACAAACTGCGATAAAGGGTGCACTTAGCGGCTATGTAATTGGATGTGGTGCAGCATTCCTCATTGCCATTGTCATCGATAGATTCCCTTTCCTGCGGCGTGGACTTTTGCCGGTAGGCAATTTTGTAGCCGCGTTACCTATCATCGGTATGGCCCCGATTTTGGTCATGTGGTTTGGCTTTGATTGGCAATCAAAAGCTGCTGTGGTTGTTGTAATGGTGTTTTTCCCCATGCTGGTAAATACCGTTCAGGGGTTACAGGCAACAGACGCAATGCAGCGTGATTTGATGCGCACTTTTGCCTCAAGCTATTGGCAGACCCTGTTCAAACTTCGCCTGCCTGCGGCAATGCCGTTTGTCTTTAATGGCTTGAAAATTTCGACAACACTGGCACTTATTGGTGCTATTGTGGCCGAGTTCTTTGGATCACCTATTCGAGGTATGGGCTTCCGGATTTCGACTGAAGTGGGTCGTTTGGCATTGGATATGGTGTGGGCTGAGATCGTGGTTGCTGCGATTGTGGGGTCCGTTTTTTATGGGGGAGTCGCCATTTTGGAAAAGGTGGTTACATTTTGGCACCCGTCGCAAAGGAGCTGAGTAAAACAGAGATAACATGACCAAGTTCAACAAGGAGAATAAAACAATGAAAATGATGATAAATGCGATCAGTGCCGCGGCGCTAGGTCTGGTTGCCGGTATGGCACAGGCTGCTGATGATGTTACGTTACAGCTGAAATGGGTTACTCAGGCTCAGTTCGCTGGCTATTATGTGGCGTTAGACAACGGATTTTATACTGACGAAGGTCTAAACGTGACCATCAAGCCTGGTGGTCCAGACATTGCACCTGCGCAAGTAATTGCAGGCGGTGGTGCTGACGTTGTTCTGGACTGGATGCCTTCTGCCTTGGCGAGCCGTGAAAAAGGACTGTCGTTGGTAAATATTGCCCAACCTTTCAAAAGCTCAGGTATGATGCTTACCTGTCGCAAGGACGCAGGTGTAAAGTCTCCAAGTGATTTTGCGGGCAAGACTTTGGGTGTTTGGTTTTACGGAAATGAGTATCCGTTCCTAAGCTGGATGAGCAAACTTGGGCTAGCGACTGACGGCTCCGACGGTGGCGTAACTGTTCTTAAACAGGGTTTTAACGTTGATCCAATCCTTCAGGGGCAGGCCGCTTGTGTATCAACTATGACGTACAACGAATACTGGCAAATCATTGATGCCGGCCTTAGCCCAGATGACTTGGTAGTCTTTAAATATGAGGACCAGGGCGTCGCGACCTTAGAGGACGGTATGTATGTGCTTGAGGATAACCTTGCTGATCCGGCATTCGAGGACAAAATGGTGCGTTTCGTCCGCGCGTCCATGAGAGGTTGGAAATGGGCAGAGGAAAATCCAGATGATGCCGCAATGATTGTTCTCGACAATGATGCGTCTGGTGCCCAAACAGAGAAGCACCAAAAGCGCATGATGGGCGAGATTGCCAAGCTGACCGCTGGGTCAAATGGTGCGCTGGATCCGGCGGATTACGAACGCACTGTTGATAGCCTCATGTCGGGTGGTTCCGATCCAGTGATTACAGCGAAGCCTGAGGGTGCTTGGACTCACGCAATTACAGACAAAGCGCTCAACTAAATATTTCGGTTGGCCGGGCGCATCTGTCCGGCCAGCTTTTCATCGGCGAAGTGCGTTCACAAAGTAACGTGGAATGCGAGTTAAAACACCGCGCGCCAACTCTGGATATTCTATTTTTCCAGCCAAAAGCTGCATATATTTCATGCGTACGGTTCCTGAGCGACGGAATGTATTGATGAAGGGTTTTTGCAGCTTAGGGGCAAAGATGATTGCTCTTAGATGCCGAGCTAATTGCAAATTTCGGTGCAATGGTTTCAAGCTAGAAACATAAAGAAACAGTGCTGTCTCAGCAGCTTGACGGTCAAGTGCATCGCACGCAGCTTGCGCAGCTATCTGACCACTTTTCATCGCGTAGGCAATGCCTTCACCTGTGATTGGGTCCACCATTCCGGCTGCATCACCGGCTAGGAGCACGTTGGCTTTGCCAGGGACCTTGCGATAGTCCCCAAACGGCAGGTAGTGTCCTTTAAAGCGAGCGACCGTCGGATCTAGTCCCAAACTCTCTAGATAGGCTGTCATGTGCTCCTTCATGTGAGGATTGGGCTGGTGCAGCCCACCGACTCCAACTGTTGTTGACGCGTGTTTTGGAAAAGACCAACCATAGCCCCAGGTGGCTGCTGCAAAGTCTATTCTAAGAGGCTGAACTTCAGGTTTTTGTATTGTCTCAGGCACCTCTATTTCGAGTCCAAAGCCAATGGTTCTCTTATTAAACGGTGCGCCAAATAGATATCGGGCAACGACTGAGTTAACACCATCTGTTCCGATTAGAACAGCGCCTGAAATTGTTCTTCCATCGCGGAAGGTAACAGTCTTATCTGTTATTTCAGCAATTGGGCAATCGGTATAATCAGCCGCTCCCGCTGTAATAGCATGCTGAAACATTGCGTAATCTAATGGCAGGCGCATGGTTAGATGCAACGGTGGGATGTTGTGAAGAACAGCCAATTCATTACTTTGATACCAGAAAGCAATATCGGAACGGGTCACCACCTTTGACAAATCGAAATCTTGCCCAAAAATCTCGGTATAATAAGAGCGACTTCGCTCAGTGAACAACCCGCCGCACAATTTGTTGCGGGGAAATGCCGCTTTATCGACAAGAGCAACTTGACGGCCTTGACGGGCGGCCCAAGTCGCGGCCGCGCTCCCGGCTGGGCCAGCACCAATGACGATAATGTCGAAATTCATATCAGCTGCGCCTTGCATCGCTCCAAAGTCTGGTTCTAGTCAGCTTTGCATATGTTTTCCAGCGTTCTATGTTGCCATTGGCAGCGAAAAGTCAAAGGGGACCAAAAATGATTGATAATGTGGCGCCGAAGGGTGAACTGACGCTGAGAACTTTAGCAATGCCTTCGGATGTTAATGTCAACGGAGACATATTTGGGGGTTGGGTACTAAGCCAAATGGATATTGCCAGCGGTATCATCGCAGGTCAGCGTGCGCATGGTCGGGTCACCACCGTGGCCGTAGACGCCATGAAATTTATTCGGCCGGTGCAGGTGGGCGATGTACTTTGTATTTATGGTCGAGTTAATCGGGTCGGACGCACGTCGATGGCAATTGCTTTGGAGGCTTGGGCTTTGCGTGGGCGTTGTGGCGATCGGGAAAAAGTGACCGAGGCTGTATTTACTTACGTCGCAATTGACATGAACGGCAAACCAAGGGTGGTTCCATCCGAAAATCACGGCCCATTGCGAGATTGAAAATTAGATCTAGCAAAGTAGCGGAGTCGCGTTGGCGTCACTAGGGTGCACACTGGGCTGTCTCTTGGTACATAATGTGTTAGCGAGGCGTCATCCGTACCGCTCAAATTCAATTTTTGGATATTAGACTGAATCTTAAATATCTGAAATTACGACTTGGTAATATAAGTGGACTTAAAACAGTGTTTATCTGGGTCTATCCGCTTCGTTGTAGTCGTTTAAATCGAAGAAAACGAAATGCTTGCGCTGTGGCGGGAGATGACAAAAATTAAAGCGTAGCAGGACTTTTACCTAGCGTTTTAATTACGACATGAGAGCATAACCGATACGAGCATTGCGAACAGAGTTGATCCGGTAGATTGAGGCAAGTCCAAATAGTTTTTTGCTGTAGGCGCAAACGCAGTGTCTTAAATTCAACATTTCAACGCTGACACTTTTTTCAGTGGATGAGTTCCAAAATACAAAAGGAAATATTGATGAAACCATTGGAAGCTCTTCTGCGCAACGCCGCACGGTCTCAGAAGAAAGTGGTATTAAGTGAGGGCGCGGACCCTCGGATTATCCAAGCTACTATTGAGGCGCGTAGCCGAGGGATCGCCCGAATTGTGCTGATAGGTGATGAACAGGCAATCCACTCGCAGATCTCTATCCATAATGCTGAGCTGGACGACGGTATCGAAATTCATGATCCCAGCAAGTCACCCTTGCTTGATGAGTTGGCGTCGTTGTTTTACGACTTACGTCAGCATAAAGGGGTGACCCTAGAGCAGGCGCTGAGAACCGCAGCCAAACCACATTATTTTGCCGCTCTAATGGTGAAGAAGGGTCTTGCCGATGGTTGCGTTGGTGGTGCGGTGGAGACCACTGCCGAGATCGTTCGCGCTGCGATACACACGATTGGTACCAAGCCAGAAACAAAGTTGGTGTCCAGTTTCTTCTTGATGTTATTTTGTGCGTCGCACCATTCTAAAAAAGGTGCGTTTATCTTTGCTGACAGCGGCTTGGTTATTGATCCGGATGCTGCAGAAATGGCACAGATAGCGTTATCTTCAGCCAAGTCTTACACCCTCCTGACTGGAGATATGCCGCGAGTGGCCATGTTGTCGTTTTCGACTAAAGGTAGCGCAAAACATGTCTCGGTGTCTAAAGTCGTAACGGCAACAGAGTTGGTGCAAGAAGCTGATCCTAGTTTACTAGTAGATGGCGAACTTCAGTTTGACGCTGCGTTTGTACCCGATGTAGCCGCGTCCAAAGCGAAAGACTCTCCTTTGCGCGGAAACGCCAATATTTTCGTATTCCCTAGTCTAGAAAGTGGCAACATAGCATACAAAGTCGCTCAGCGTGTTGGTGGTGCATTGGCAATTGGGCCGATATTACAGGGTTTGGCTAAACCTGCGAATGATTTGTCTCGCGGGTGTTCGGCCGAAGATGTTTTGCACATGATTGCTGTAACTACAGCGCAGGCTGAGGATTACAAAAGTTGAGCGCGCTTTTACAATACTCTATCCCTTATCTCATACCAGCCATAGATTAGGGGCAGGATTAGCCGCCGCCAACGCCCTAATTCGAAACGGCGTAGAGGCTGTGTCATAAGAGTGGGCGTCTTCGGACCGTGACCCAAAATTTGCGATGCGAGCAACGCGCCTGCGTAGCTTCCCATCGCGACGCCATTGCCATGATAACACATGGCACCCCACGTCTGGTTCATGCCCGGCACTGGCCCAGCAAAAGGTGTTAGATTGCGCGCAATTGCCACCAAACCTGACCAATAGTGTGATGTTTCCACATGTGTCCAAGCTGGAAACATCCGATCAAAATCTTGCCGCGCCCGTGTTTTGGTGGCGTTGTGCGCGGCCTGAGTCGACCTGCAAGAACCGCGTAGGCCAAACAGCATGCGATTGTCGGGCAATAAACGGAAATAATGTAAAAGTTTGCGGCTGTCATAGCACATCTGACGGCTGGTCCAGCCTTGATCTGCAAGTTCTTGAGGGCTCAGTTGTCGGGTTACGAGTATAGAGGATTGTACCGGCAGCACGCGCCCGGCGAGCCAGGCTGGCACGGTTTCCGAACTGTAGCCGTTGGTGGCAATAATTAAATTTTGGGCAGATACCGTACCGTTTGGAGTCGTTAATTCATGCCGCCCTTGGTAATCCTGAGTTATGTTTGTAACAGGGCTTTCGCCATAAATGCGGACCCCAGACTGAAGTACCGCTTGCGCTAAGCCAATCACATATTTCATTGGGTTGATCGCAAAGCCGATTGGTACTGTCAAAGCGCCGTGAAACTCCTTACTGCAAAGACCATGCTCTGCCAATTCTTCCTTTGGTAAAAAGGTAGCTTGTACACCCAGCAGTTTCCTAAGGTCTTCGATTTCGTTTTGCATCTCTTTTTTGCTAGCGGCGGAGTGCGCCATCAGGGTTTCGCCATGAGAATGTCTGTCCGCTGAAATGGAGTAAGTCTCCAGCAGACTGGCAACGTGATCAACAGCGTGTCGCGTGGTTTGTAAGAATTCTTGTGCTGCGTTCAGGCCAAACCGTCCAAGCATGCGTCTAAGCGACAGACTGGCGCCGCCGAGGCAACAAAAACCTCCGTTGCGCCCTGATGCCCCCCATCCGGGTTGCTGCGCATCAAGCACTACGACGTTTTGGCCGGCCTTTGCCAGTGCCAGCGCAGTGTTAAGACCTGTATAACCTGCACCAATAATTACCGAGTCGCAGTAAGTTGGCGCATCCAGCGGCGAGTGTGTTGGTAGCGCAATCGTAGTTCGCCAGTAACTGTTGGCTATCGGAAATGAACCATAGGCCATTTCTTCATAAAGACGCCGACTTTGAATTGGCTGGATCATTATTGATTTGCCATCTGCTCTTCCATTTGACGTCGTTGTACGGAGCGCTTTGTGACCAGTGACGCGGTAATTGTCCCGATGGTGACGAGCATAATTAGGATCGTCGATAGCGCATTTATTTCTGGGCTAACTCCAAGGCGTACCGAAGAAAATATCTTTATTGGCAGCGTGGTAGAACCCGGACCAGCCACGAATGACGCAATCACCAAATCATCGAGTGATAATGTGAAGGCAAGCAACCAACCAGAAATCACTGCCGGGGCGATGATCGGTAAGGTTATGAGGCGAAACGCCTCGAATGGTGAACTGCCTAGATCAAGTGCAGCCTCCTCCAAGGAACGATCAAAGCTGACCAGGCGGGAACTAACTACGACCGATACGTAGCACATCGAAAAGGTCCCATGCGCTAGGACGATTGTTAACATCCCCCGATCTAATCCTATGGCGATGAACAATAGTAGAAGTGACAGGCCAGTAATCACCTCGGGCATCACCAAAGGGGCATAGATCATACCGGAAAACAGGGTGCGCCCAAAAAATCGCCCGCCGCGCACCATTACATAGGCGGCCATAGTGCCCAGACCGGTGGCAATGGTTGAGGACACGACCGCCACCTTCAGCGTAACCCAAGCTGCATCCAAAAAGGCCTCGTTCTCGAACAATTCACCGTACCATTTGGTCGAGAATCCGGCCCAGACTGTCACCAACCGAGAGTCGTTGAAGCTGTAGATGATCAAGATCACCATTGGCAGGTAAAGAAAGGTGAAGCCGATTGTGAGCGACGTGGTGTTGAACCAGGTGAGGCGTCTCACTGTTCGTCCTCCATCATCTTTTGTTGGTTACGTTGGTAGAGAACAATTGGGATAATTAGGATCATCAACAGAACTACGGCAACAGAACTGGCTAAGGGCCAGTCCCGATTTGCAAAAAATTCTTCATAAAGTACCTTGCCAATCATCAGTGTGCGTGAACCGCCGAGAAGCGATGGGATAACGAACTCTCCTAACGTTGGGATGAAAACTAAAAAACAACCGGCGATAACCCCGGGTTTGGCAAGTGGAACCGAAATCAACCAGAATGCAGAGGTGCGAGAGCACCCAAGATCGATTGCGGCTTCGTTGAGTGATGTGTCGAGCTTCTCCAAAGTAGCGTAGATCGGTAAGATCATGAAGGGGCAGTAGGTGTATACGATCCCAATATAGACGGCCCAATTAGTATTCAGAATGATCAGCGGTTCGGAAATGGCGCCAGTATTCATAAGAATCTGATTGAGAAAACCCTCCTGACTCAGAATGCCCATCCATGCGTAGACACGGATTAAGAAGCTGGTCCAAAAGGGCAGGATAACCAACATCATTAAGGTCGGTTGCCACGCATCTGGTGCATTAGCCATGCCGTAGGCGATGGGAAAGCTGACTAATAACGTCAATGCAGTGGCAAAAATCGCGATTTGGAGGCTGGATATATAGGCTTTCCAATAAAGATCGTCCTCGGTCAAAAAGACGTAATTTTCAAAATCTAACTTGGACAGAAATGCTTTGATTCCGACCCAGCCGTTGCTGATCTCTAATGTGGGCGCGTATGGTGGAATTGAGATGGCATAATCAGATATGGATATTTTAAAAACAATCCCAAATGGCACCATAAAAAGCACTAATAGCCATAAATAGGGGACAGAAATAAGGGAGATGCGACGAAAATTCATAGCAGTCTCACTTGTCCAGAATGATGCCAGCGGTTTCGGTCCAGCTCAGCCACACTTCATCCTCCCAACTTAGTTCACGGCGGGCGATACGACGATTATTTGCGGTTTGTGCTTTGACCCTCGTGCCATCTGACAGAACAACCTTATAGGTTGACATATTGCCCAGATAGGCGATGTCCTCGATCTTACCCTGAATTGTGTTCGTGCGATTTTCTGGGCGCTTTCGTGAAATTGCTACCTTTTCCGGTCGGATTGAAAAGGTGCAGTGCGCCTCAATGCTGGGTGCGTGGGGGCACTCGGCCACTATCGGTGGCTGGCCTTCGGCCCAATGCAACATGGTCTTGCCATCGTCGCGGTGGCTGGCATTGCCTTTGATCAGGTTTACGTCTCCAATAAAGTCTGCCACGTAAACTGAATTCGGCGTTTCATAGATGCGATCTGGCGTGTCCACTTGCTTCAATTTCCCATGATCCATCACCGCAATACGGCTTGCAACTGTCATTGCCTCTTCCTGGTCGTGGGTCACGATCACGAATGTAGTTCCGGTAGTTTCTTGAATGTCCATAAGCTCAAATTGTGTGTCCTGGCGTAATTTTTTGTCCAGTGCACCGAGAGGTTCATCAAGCAACAGAAGCTTGGGAGCCTTGGCGAGTGATCGGGCGAGTGCAACACGTTGACGTTGACCGCCGGAAATCTGGTGTGGCTTACGCTGAGAAAATTTATCAAGTTGTACCAACTTGATCATTTCTTCCACCCGGGCCGCGATTTGATCTTTGGGTAGTTTGTCACGACGAAGACCAAAAGCTATATTGTCCCACACAGAGAGGTGCGGGAACAATGCGTAGCTTTGAAACATCATATTCACGGCTCGTTTGTTGGGCGGCACATCGACCATGTCCTGTCCATCAATAGTGATGGTGCCTGATGTTGGCGTTTCAAAACCACCCAGCATTCGCATTAAAGTAGTCTTTCCGCATCCGGACGGGCCAAGCAGCGCAAAGAATTCGCGCTGGTAGATATCCAGACTGACATTGTCGATGGCGATAAAATTACCAAAATTCTTGGTAACAGACTGGAAGGAAATCAGCGGTGACTCTTGAGAGTTTTCCCACGGCGCAAAGATTTTTGTCATGGCTGTTTGGTTCATTGGTATCCCTCCGTAGTGCGCTGCGTCACGCTGGACCTGCTGTAAGTTTGCACCGTGCACACCTGATGCTTGTGCTCGAATGGTTTGCATTTCGCTTGATATTGGCCAAACTTTTTTCCCAAGTAAAAAGGCGAAACATCTTTTGCGTCAGTGGAGCAGAGTACGGCCACATCTGGATAAAAAAAATCCTGTGCTGACGACTGGATCATTGCGCAGGTCGGCCCATTTTCATTTGAGGTAACACGATTTGATCAAAAAAAAGGATTCGATGCAACGTCCAGTCTGCAGGATTTTCAAATTCGCCCAGAGCTTATTGCTTGGCTTTGGTGAGAAAAATCCCAATATCTGAAATTAGATTGAACTTTCACGTTGGATGCATTTTGCGAGTGTGTGTATTTGCCGGCTTTAGTGGGTGCGCAGCAGGTGAATTTTACGAATTTTGATCATAATACATGATTTTTTAAATAATTTTCATTGCGACGCGTTGGGCAGTAGATAATTATAGTTAGCCCGATTGTACGAGGCGCTGAAAACCTTTCGCTTAACTTTTTAGTAAGCGCAGTGGAATGGGTGTTGGATGGCTTATCGGCAAAAAATGATATTTACGGCAGGGGTTATTCCGTAAGTTAACGAGTAAGCTTCACAAAAGTTTTTACCTTTAACCCAGCCATTAAACTGTCACGTTGACATGGTCGCAATTGTCTTGCAAACACTGACTACGGAGCGGGCCCTTAGCTCAGCTGGATTAGAGCAGGGAACTTCTAATTCTCAGGTCGGGGGTTCGAGTCCTCCAGGGCTCGCCAAAATATTTTAGCCACGCATTGTCATGTGCCCATAAGAATGCAAATTTGGGACCATAACCTTGCAAATAGGTGTCGATACCTGCGTTTTTGCACGTACCGCTGGCCAATACCTAAACGACGGTTCACCGATGAGCATTGACTGTCATGATCTGCTGTGCTGGGATTGTTTAAGGACGATAGATTAAAGTTTTGTTTCGTACGGCCCATTGCTGCCGTTCGCCCACCCTCGGTAATGCCGCAGTGCGGCCCGTCAGACCGGACTTTCGCCGCAACTGCAAGATCCGACGATGAGCGAATTCACATTGTGCGGACTTTGCGGTCATTGAACCAAGCCCGCTCAATGGCTGGTTACTGCGCTTCGCGACATGACTGTCCGGCCAATCCGTCTGCGCACTGACTGTGTTGGTGCCAAGTTTTCGGTCAAACCTCATGCCCGAGCGTGGCGCCAAAGGCGATGATAGGCTCGACAGCCTTAAGAAACTCCGGAGTACCGCAAGCAAAGCGCAGTTTCGACGACAGATCGGTGGTCTTCCAGTCTACGGTGCTGCGAATACCGATTTGGTCCAATATGGGCAGTGCGGCCATGAGATCCCACGACGATTCACCGATACCAAGATACCCATCGACCTGGCCAAGCGCCACTTCGATAAGCGACAGCGTCGCCGAACCACAGCAGCGAAACGACATGCCGACATCTTCCAAGACGAAACGCAAAGTCTCAAGTCGCAGATCAACCGGGATGACCGGGTGAAACCCGACGCCACAAGAGGCGCGAGAGCTATCAAGGCCGCTTCGGTGCGCTAGCCGTTCTCCATTCATGGTGCTCGCCAGTCCTATGCCACCCACAAGCATCTGCGATCTCAGGGGCGCGAAGATGACGCCGAAGGTTGGTTGCTCGGCTTCGTAGAGTCCAATTGATATCGCCCATTGATCGCCACCGCGGACAAAATTGAACGTGCCGTCAATCGGATCAACCACCCACGTGCGGCCGCTTGTGCCTTGGTACGCGGCCCCTTCTTCGCCGAAGATGCCATCTTCTGGAAAAGCCTTGGCAAGCCCTTCGGTCAAATAGCGTTCGACGTCTTGATCGGCCGCGGTCACCAGATCAAGATGCCCTTTTGACTCAACCGGGACAGTGCTTAGTGTCTCGAAGTGGCGCAGGGCAACGGCCCCGGCATCGCGCGCAAGTCTTTCAACGGCCTCGACGCTGGCTTTTTCCAGTGGCAGGGTCAAAGTGCGACATACCGGGTATGAACGGTCATGGCAGCGGCCTCCTCTATCCGATGAATGAAATATGCAAAGGGCTCGTCCACATTTGACGGCTCCGGTGCGTTATGGGTCATTTTCAAGGCGTGTTGGAACGAAGGCCCGCCGCTGACCGCACACCAGACGCCGTTCCAGAGTGTCTGGTACGGGCGGTGAATATGCCCTGAGAGAATTCTGAGCGGCCCCGCGTATTGAGCAATAAGCTTCTCAAATTTAGAATGCCCGTCTTTCAACGCCATTTGATCAAGCGTTGTGATCGTTGACGGAAACGCTGGGTGGTGCATCAACACAAGTGTCAGTCGATCTGTCAGTTCAGCCAGCCGTTCGGCAAGCCAATCGATTTGGCTGTCATCAAGGCCGCCAGTGACCTGATCTTCGATCAGTGTATCAAGCGCGATGATCCGCAGATCACCGCAGAACGCTTCGTAATCCAGTTTTGGCCCTGGCCCGAAAGGAAGTGTATCTTCAAAGGCAACTCTGAAGCCCTCACGCGCATCGTGATTACCTGGGACCGCAAAAACCGGAACATCGATTGGCGACAGAATGTCTTTCACAAGGGCATAGTCTTTCGCCGTACCACCATCCGCCAGATCGCCGGTGATCATCACCGCATCAATGCGGGGTGAAAAATTGGCAATATCGGCGATAACCTTGCGTGTGGCCTGGACAATATCGGGCCGCACCAGCGAAGTCTCCGGCGCGTCCGCGAAGATATGAAAATCGGATGTATGCGCGATTAGCAATTTAGGGGTTCCACTGTGTGTTCTGGCATTGGTCGCATCGTTATTTGATGCCAGCGCGCATGAAGTTGGCGACGAACTGGCGTTGGAAAATGATAAAGGCAATGATGAGTGGCGCGGTGGTCATCAGCGTTGCTGCATTCACCAGCGACCATTCCACGCCGCTGTCCACAGTGGCAAAGACGCTTAGGCCGACGGTCAAGGGGCGCACCTCTGGCGAATTTGTAACGATCAAAGGCCACAGGAAATTGTTCCAATGGAAGCTGATCGAAACCAGCGAATAGGCCAGATAAACCGGCCACGCCAACGGCACATAGACATTCCACAAAACGCGCCAAGCACCCGCTCCCTCGATTTGGGCCGCTTCATCCAGCGACTTCGGCACGGTCAGGAAGGTCTGGCGCAGCAGGAATATGCCGAACGCCGAAGTTAGGTATGGCAGGGCGATCCCGATTATCGTGTCCGTCAACCCAACGCGTGACAGGGTCAGATAGTTCTCGACAATCAAAATTTCGGGCGAGATCAATAGTTGCACCATGATAAGCGCAAACAAAAAGCCCGCCCAGCGGAATTTGTAACGCACAAAGGCATAGGCAACCAGCGTGCACAATATCAGGTTCGCGACCAGAACAATGGTGATCAGGATCATCGTATTTGCAAAGTAGAGCGAAAACGGTGCGGCCTGCCAAGCCTTGATGAAGTTTTCAAATGTCCATGGCGCACCTAATTGGAAGTTGGCTGAATATTTTTCGTCGTGAAAGGCAGTCCAGACTGAATATATGAACGGTAGCGCCCAAAATGCAGCGAACGCGACACCCATTGTCGATAACAGAATTCTGTTCAGTCCGCCGTTCATTGGTAGTGCGCCTTTCTGTTCAAAACCCAGTATTGCACGATGGCCAACAGTCCTAGCAGGCAGACCATCAAGACGGTCAGGGTCGCACCATAGGCAAAGTCTCTCTGGCGGAACGTCACTTCGTAAATGTAGTAAAGCAAAAGCGCGCTGGAATTGTTTGGGCCGCCTTTGGTCATAACGATAACGTGGTCCACAAGCCGGAACGCATTGATCAACGCATTGACCGCCACAAAGATCGTTGTGGGCCGCAATAGCGGCATGACGACATCCCAGAAGACCCTGACTGCGCTTGCGCCTTCAAGTTTGGCTGCGTCCTTCAGATTTGTTGGCACAGACTGCAAAGCGGCCAGGTAGAAAATCATGAAAAGCCCGGCTTCTTTCCACACGGCGACAAACATCATCGACGCCAGCGCTGTGTCTGTGCGACCAAGGAAGTTGATCGATGGCAGTCCAAACGCTTCCAGGATCTGAGAGGCAAGGCCGATACCGGGTGCGTAGAAAAACAACCAGATATTGGCGACCGCAATCATTGGCAGCATCGTCGGCAAAAAGAAGGACAACCGCATAAGGGTTGTTCCCGGAAACCTTGAATTCACCAAAAGCGCCATGCCGATCGAAAGACCGATTGCCAACGGGATGGTACCAAGTGCGTAGATCGTGCTGTTTATCATGATTTGTGCCAGGCGGTCATCTTCCATTAGCGCCTGATAGTTTTCGACCCCCGAAAAACGCGAAGGGCGACGCGAACTGCCATTGTTCCAAAATGAATTTATCAGTGCCTGAATGGCTGGGTAATGCGTGAACGCGACCAGCAGTGAACATGGAATGCCCAACATGATAAATGCCATCCGAAATGACAGTCGATTATTCATTGCGTGTCACCTTGTTGCCGGCGTGCCGGTTAGGGCCGGTGTGCTCTGCGCAAACACAGGGACTGCGCAGAGCGAATTTTTGAGACTGACTTACTGGTAGTCGCCAAGAACCTTGTCAGCGCCCTCTTGGGCTTTCGCCAGCGCCTCTGCTGGCTCGGCGTTTCCGGTCACGACGCTTTCGATCGCATCAACTAGATACTGCGTGACCTTGGCTCGCTGGAACGTTGCAAATTCACGTTCAGCATAGGCAAGCTGATCCAATGCGACCAAAGCCTGTGGCAGGCGTTCAGCATAGGCCTTCATCTCTGGTGTTTCCCAGGTATCAGGACGCGGAGCGACATAGCCGGTCGCAATGCTCCACTTAGCCGCACTTGCCGGAGAGGTCATGAACTTGATAAAGTCCAGCGCGGCTTCACGCTCTTCTTCAGTTGTATCCTGGAACACATAGAAGTTGCCGCCACCGATAGGTGCGCCTGGCCCGTCGCCACCCGGAAGGAAGCCAACGCCCCAGTCGAATTCCGCGTTTTCCTCGACGAAGGCAAGGTTGCCGGTCGATGTCCACATCGACGCAGTTTGACCTTCAAGAAATGCCTTTGGTGTGTCGCCCCAGGTGATCCCACCTGGCGCCATGACTTCTTCTTCAGCCAGTCTAAGAAGGAATTCCAGCGATGCCAAAGTTGCAGGCGTGTCCATCCGCGCCTCTATGCCGGTTTCCGTGGTCAACACATCGCCTTTTGAGACGACCAAACCGCCGAACAACCACGCGCCCCCAAGACCAAGTGTCGGTATACGTGTGCCCCAGCGGGTCACATTACCATTGTCGTCTTTCACGGTCAGCGCTTTGCCAACCTCGATCATCTCGTCCCAGGTTTTTGGCGGTGCTTCCGGATCAAGCCCAGCTTCGCGGAAGGCGTCTTTGTTATAGTAGTAAACCGGTGTCGAGCGCTGAAACGGAATGGCGTAGGTTTTGCCTTCAAACTGAGCGTCCGACATGAAAGCGGGGTAGAAACCAGCCATCCATTCCTTGTCCTCTTGCGAATTCGCGATGTCCGAAATTGGTAGGACAACGTCTTCTTCAATCAACGTGAAAAGGTCGATTGACAGAAGAACGGCCACCTGTGGCGGTTGACCTGCGTTGGCTGCAGTCAGCGCCTTGGTTGTCGTTTCTTCGTAGTTGCCCGCATAGACAGCTTTCACAGTGTGCTGTGGATTGGCGGCAGCCCATTCGTCTGTCAGGGCTTGGATCGTCTCTACAGCCGGCGCGTTCACGCCCACCGGAAAGTAGAATTCCAGATCGGCAGCAAACACCGAAGCCGCACTGGCCAGGGTCAACGCAGTTGCGCCCAACAATGTCGCGTAGGATTTCGTTCTAGTCATGTCTTCTCCTCCATTTTTTCGTGAAACGCCGGCGGTTGAATCCCCAGTCGATTATGATGATGTTGAAATTCGTTCGCCTGTACGTGTCGAAAACTGATGCGTCGCACTTTGCGCCCATCCGACAGTAATTTCTTCTTCCACAGATGGCAGGGCATCGCCGGAATGAGACAGGATAAACTTGGCCCCTGACACTGACGTCAGATGCACCAACGAGACACTGCCCTCATATTCTATGCTGGTGATCCGGCACGAGGCGGAATAGTCCGCGCCCCCAGCTGGGAACTGCATACTTTCCGGACGTACACCTATCAAAAGATCGGCTGGGTCATTGCCGAATGACGCGGTCGTTCCTTCTGAACGGCTGACATCAGCGGCTGGCAACAAATTCATCGGCGGTGTGCCGATGAAACGTGCGGAAAACACTGTGGCGGGCACATCATAAAGCTCTTTCGGGGTACCCACTTGTTCGACCTGGCCTGCATTCATCAACACGACAGTGTCGGACATCGACAGGGCTTCACTTTGGTCGTGGGTTACATAAACGACTGTAATACCAAGAGATTTGTTCAGGGCTTTGATTTCGCTGCGAATTTCAGTGCGCAACTTTGCATCAAGATTGGACAGGGGTTCGTCCATCAAAACTAAAGGACGCTCTGACACCAGAACGCGCGCAAGCGCGACCCGCTGTTGTTGCCCGCCAGATAGCTGCGCGGGCTTTCGATCCAACAGAGGGTCAAGTGACATCAACTCTGCCACGCGTTTGATCGAGGCTTCTCGTACCGGCTTCGCAACCTTTCGAACCTTCAGGCCGTAGGCGATATTCTCAGCGACCGTCATGTGCGGGAAAAGGGCATAGTTCTGAAAGACCATGCCTATATTGCGCTGGTCGGCAGGCACCTTAGTGACGTCCTTGCCATCGATCAGGATGCTTCCACCGCTGACTTCGTCCAAGCCTGACACCAGCCGAAGAGCTGTACTTTTTCCGCATCCTGAAGGCCCCAGAAGTGTCAGGAAACCACCGGGCTCAATCTCAAAATCAATACCAGTCAGAACCTCTGTCTGCCCCCAGCTTTTCTTTAGCCCCTTAACACCCAGGGATGCGCCAGTGCTTTTCATACCAGCACCAGTTCTAGATTGGCATCTTCAAGTTGTGCGAGGATGTCATTGTCGACCTCCCGGTTCGTGACGATGCCAGAAATCTGGTCGAACCGAGCAGTTTGCATAAAGGCGTTTGGCTTAAACTTGCTTGTGTCAGCCACCACATACCGGCGGTGCGTGTTGCATATGACTTCTTTTTGCATCTGCGAATAGGCTTCGCTGGCGACACTGATCGAGCGCCTGTCGATATCAATTGCCGAACAACACAAAAAGGCGATGTCGAACGAGAGCGACCGCAGCGCTGAAATCGCCAAAGTGCCGGTAAATGAATCATTCACTGGCTGGTAGGAGCCGCCAATCATATAGAATTGCGCAATTCTTTGGGCTTGCAACACGTTCGCGACCCCGAGCGACGTCGTGACATATGTGCAAGTTGGTTTTTTGTGGGCCACAGCCGCAATGGCGTGCGCGGTCGTTCCTGCGTCAAGAAAAACAACTTCGTCGTCCGCCAGCAACTCAATACAGGCCTGTCCAATACGTCGCTTTTCCTCGGCACCAACCGACTTTCGCTCTTCGTTTGGAAGGTCGACCATAACTCTGGAGTTTGTCAGCACACCCCCATGGGTGCGCACTACAGAGCCCTCTTCATCAAGTGCGTTTAAGTCGCGCCGAATAGTCGCCTCAGACACGTTGAAGCGATCGCCAAGATCTCTACTTCCCATCGAGCCGTGAACGCGAACAAGTTCCGCGATTTTCCGGCGCCGCACCGCGGCAAGGTCAAGTTGTTCCGACATTTTCACCCGTCCTGTGAAGTCACTGCAAAAGCTCTATAACGCCATTTTTCTTCATGATCAGTCACGATCGTGCATAAATCATCATAAACGATCATGCAAGCACATTGATACGCCTGCCTTCAGGCGACCTTTGAAGATCTGCGTCAATCTACGTTGCCGTGATCATCGGAAGCTAAGCCAAGCCGACCAGCATTTAGTACTAGATATCTTGATCGAAACTGTGAATGACGACTTCTGGGGGCTGGACCATACTTCCTTCGGAACTGCCGAAAAATTGAATTGGCCACGTGCCAACACCGTCAAAGGCAGCTTTACACAACTCGCGGTCATCTGTGCGTCGCGCAGCATATATCACAGTGGGCTCGTTGCGGCCGTTAGATCCGTCGCAGTATCGTGCCAGTCCGATGGCACCACCGCCAGTAAAGACGGCCCTGAGCCGACATTCGAGGCTTCGAAGTTTCGACTGATCGATTTCCCCGAACCGGACATTCATGCAGAGCGCAGCATTTTGATCTGTCAGACGGCTGCAACGCGGGACTCAGCAGACTTGTGCATGTGCAGTTTTAGCTCACGCAGAATCCGTTCCCGCCCGCCGCACCGACCATTCGGCAGTGCAGCGGATATCACCAGACCCGCCATTCAGCTGGTTGGAAAATCGAGAAGTGTCAAAAACAGACCTTTGCTGCGCGTCGCTTCTGAAAGAACCGTGCCACGGACAAAGCTGGCCTCCAGCGTGATTTCAACAAGACCATGACAAACCTATTCCTTAAGATGTGATCACGCATACCGTCTGGTCGTTAGTTCTTGGCCAAAGTGCTCAAGCCAAGGTCATCGAGGATCGCATAGACCGCAGGCAGCACAAACAGCACCACCAAACTTGCGTTCAGAATACCGAACACAAGGCTAGCCACCAGCGGGATCAGAATCTGCGCTTGCAGGCTGGTTTCGGTCAGGATCGGCAAAAGACCCGCCGTAGTTGTCGTCGTTGTCAAAAAGATTGCTCTGAAACGTGCCCGCGAAGCCCGTGCTGCGGCTTGCGACACGTTTGCTGCGCCGACATGTTCATGCTTGATGAAATCGACCAAAAGGATCGAGTTGTTAACGACCACCCCTGCGAGCGCGACGAAACCCAACATGCTGGGCATCGAGAAATCCAGACCCATCGCCATATGCCCAAACAGCGCCCCGGGCAAGGACAGCGGGATCACCAGCATCACCACGATGGGCTCAATATAAGACCGGAACAGGAAGCTGAGCAGAAGAAACACGCCCAATAACCCAATCACGAAGCCCTTGAGCATGGATTGTTGGGTTTTGCCGACCTCGGCGTTCTGGCCTTCAACATCAAGTTCCACAGTCGGGTGACGCTCCAGAAGGTCCGGCACAAATCGTGCCATCGTGTCGCCGACAATCGCGTTGGCATTGGCGGTGCGGGTGTCGATTGCGCCCTGAACCGTCACGGTGCGGACGCCGTTTTCATGATTGATCCGGCTATATCCTTGTCCGGACTCGATATCCGCCACGACGTTTAGGGGTACATAGCTGCCATCAGTCCGCGTGATGATGAAATCGTTGAACACATCGCGACTGCTACGGTCCGCAAGGCCAAACTGCGCCGTGAGTTCGACAAGGTTGCCGTTGATCTGCATTTCACTGATCGTGGTCCCGATATATGCCGAGCGCAACTGGTCGGCGACCATCGCCGCACTGATCCCCATTGGCCCGGCAGCATCAGTCAACGTCACGCGTAACTCGCGTTTGCCCGGACGCAGGTCATCAAGGATCGACGTCACGCCTTGATACTGCCAAAGCCAGTCCTGCAATTCGATCGATGCTGCCTTGAGTGCGACAAGGTCATCGCCTTTTAGACGCAGATCAATCGCGATTCCGGCGGGGCCGATTGTGCTTTCGGCGAATTTCAGGCTGATGACGTCGGGCACCGGGCCAACGGTGTCGCGCCACAGTTCCATGATTTCATCGGGAGTGCTGACCCGTTCGGCCGAGGGCAGAAGGTCCACGCTTATGGTGGCCACATGCGCACCGGTCTCGAACGCATCCCTGTTAATTCCATGGAACACTGTAACGTGGCGGATCAGCGCGGCACCTTCCGGTTGAATCGGGGAGAGGGTCGCGTTGACCTCATCTAACCCCGCTTCGAGGTCATCAATAATCTGGTCTGTGCGCGCAAGCGGCGTGCCCTGAGGCAACAAGACCCGCGCGACAATGGTATCGCCATCCAGTTCGGGGAAGGCCGTGAATTTGAGATACCCACCCGCCAACATACCGGCCGAAATCAGCAGCACTGCAATGTTGAGCCCCGCCACGCCATAGCGCCAGCGGATCGACAGATCAGCAAGCGGCCCGACAAGGCGTTCGCGGGCCCAGTTCACCGCGCTTTCCATACGCGCGCGCACGCCGGTCTCATGATTTGCCACCTCAAGACTGTGGATCAGGTGGTGTGGCAGGATCAGGAAGGCTTCGACCAGTGACACCATCAGAACGAACAGCATCACAACAGGCACAACCCGCAATACAGCGCCCAGATCGCCGGACAGAAATGCCAGCGAACCAAAGATCATCGCCGTGGTTCCAAATGACGCAAGCACGTTTGGGAACACTTGTGCGGCACCTTCAACGGCAGCGTCCAGCGCGCTGCGTCCCTGTTGACGCAGACGGGCGATATTCTCGGCGATCACGATGGCATCGTCCATCAGAAGGCCGATCACAATCAGCAGGCCCAGTGTCGTCATCAGGTTCAGCGAGTAACCGATCAGCCCCATCAAGGCGACGCCGCCCATGAACGACACGGGCAATCCCATCGCCACCCAGAACGAGAACCTGAACCCGAAGAACAGCCACAGCACGGCGAACACCAACGCCAAGCCCTGCAGTCCATTTACCACCACTAGCGTCAGCCGGTCGCGCACGACCGACACGCCGTCAGCGGTAATTTCCAGCGTCACACTGGGCGGGGCCTGCGCGCGTTCGGCGTCAAGAAACGCCTGTAGCGCGTCCAAAGTGCGCAAGCTGTCTTCGGCGCGGGTCTTTGTGATGTCGAGGATCGCAGCGGGCTGTCCATCGAACAGGATCACGTCGTCTTCCAGGGCAAAGCCCTCAGAAATGTTGGCGAGATCGCCCAGTCGCACTTGCCCACCCAATTCAGATGACCGTACGACCAGTGCTGCAAGGCTCGCTGTATCGTGGCGTTCCTCGGCCACGCGCACCAGTAGGGTTTCAGTGGTCGCCTCGATGTTGCCTGCAGGCAGATCAAGGCTGGCGGCCTGAATGACGCGTGCAATATCGGCAACCGAGACGCCAAACTGCTGCAGAGCACCGGGGCGCAAATCAATTTGGAATTCACGGGTGGAAAACCCGCGGATATCGACCTTGGGAATGCCGCCCCAGCGTAGCATCCGTGTGCGGATCTGTTCGGCGTAGTCATTCAGGTCAGTTCGGCTTTGCGGGCCGGTGACCGCGACCGAAGCCACAAAATCTGTGCGCCCCAATGGCCTGACCGTGGCCGACTCCGCACGGTCGGGAAAATCGGAAATCGCGTCAATTTCTGTTTTCACGTCAGCGACGAAAGTTTGAAAATCGTCCCCTTCGCGCATTTTCACTGTGGCAAGCCCGATGTTTTCGCGCGCTTCGCAGGCGTGGCGGTCGATGCTTGTCACAGCCGCAAGCGCATTTTCGATCCGCTCGCAAATCGCGGTTTCAACCTCTTCAGGGCGGGCGCCTGGATAGGGCACGCTGATTTCGACCTCGCTGAGTTCTGCGCGTGGAAAGGTTTCACGCAGCAGCGTCGGGCTGACGAACAGGCCCGCCGCAAGGAACAAGATCATCAAGAGATTGGCGATGGTCTGATGCGCCGCAAAGAAACGGATCATTGCGCATCGTCCTCGGACAGAAGCCGTGCCATCAGGCCATCATCAGGGTGCATATCCAAAAGCTGACCTTCGATGACGGGACTTGGCGGTGCGAGAACAATACGGGTTCCTTCAGCAATCCCCTCGTTGAAGAGCGCAATTTCGCCCTGCGTCAGTTGGGGACTTGCAGCAACACTTCGCAGTCGGTTGTCAGTATCGGCGGTGAATACCTGCCCATCGCGCAGGGCACTGCGTGGCAACACGATGCCCTCGATTGGGGCCGCACTTAACCTGACTTCGACGAACATTCCCTTGGTCAGGGGTGGACGGTTCCCACCACCCACCTGATCATAGGCTCCTTCAATGACCGCGACGACGCCGACTGTCCCGGTCCGCTGGTCAATCTCGTCACTCAGCCGATCAACTGTGGCGGGCCATGTCACGAACTCATCGCTCAGACGCAACCGCACCTGCGCTGTCAGACCCAGACTTCGCAAGATTGTGCTGAGTTCGGCTGGATCGGTTGAGAGGGCCGGTATATGGCTTTCATCAGACCGGATCAGCCCGTTGAAGCTGTCCAACGAAACCTGCACCTCCACCTCGGCCCGATTCACCCCGTCGAGCGTTGCACCCACTTGCCCCGCGCGCAGATACTGACCGACTTCGACAGAATGGGTCGCGACGCGGGCGGCAAACGGCAAGGTCAGTTCACTGCGCTCAAGGTTCAGGCGCGCCGTGGAAAGGCTGGTTTCATAGACAGCGATCTGTTCGGCTTGTGCGGCTCGTTGAGTCGGCAGCAGGGCAAGCGTGCTTTGGATGCCTTGCACTTTTTGACGCTGCGCGAGGTGGGCGGCACGTGCAGCATCGCGGGCACCCCGCGCCATGGTTCCGGCGGTGAAAAGCGCCTCGGCACGCTCAAGGTCTGTTGCTTTCACCGCCAGAACGTCCTGTTCAATCACTAGCGCAAGGCGCTGGTTCTGCTCGGACACGTCAAGTTCAGCAAGGCGTGCCTGCGCTGCGCGAATGTTGGCTTGCGCCTGCGCAATGGCAAGGTTGAAATCAGTGGGTGACAGACGCAGCAACACAGAGCCGGTTGGCAAGATTTGACCGTCACGCAGAGCTGGATTGACATACTGAATGCGCCCGCCAACTTCTGCGACCGCTTCGAATGTGCGTTCGGGCGCGACAATGCCAAAGCCCGTGATCGAGGGAGTAACCGACAGGCGTTCGGCGGTCATAACGCTCACCGCGCTGGCACGTTCAGCAAGTTCGATACGTTCAGGCGGCGGGCTGTTCACAACGATATAACCAAGCACCGCAGCACCGATCGCGGCAATTGGCAGGGTAATCAGGGCCAGTTTGAAACCGGTTTTCATGTCGCATTTCCTTCGCTCGCAAGAAGCGTCAATTGCAGATCGAGCAACCGTTCACCGTCCTGGACCAAATGTGCCGGATCGCGGGTTACAATCAATCTCAGCGCCAGGCTTTGAATTATCCCGATCAACAACATCACAGCGTCCTCGGCGCGTAGGCCGGTGCGCATATCGCCGGTGTTGATCGCGTCCTTGATCTGCCGGAGCATGCAGGCACGCAATGCGCCCATTGCCCCTTGGATGCTGGAGCGGGTCGTCGCGAGATTGCCCGATGGATCACGGTTTACCATGATTTCGGGCAAGGCTGGCGTTTCCATTATGAATTTCAGGTGCCCTAAGATCAGACAGCGCACCAACTCAATTGGGTTAGCGCACCCCGCGTTTGCCTGATCAATGTTCTCGTGGATGCGTGCGACAAGGGCGGTGCTGATCGCCTGCCATATGACCTCTTTTTTAGGGAAGTGTTTATAAATGGCCGGTTGCGACAGGCCAAGCTGGTGCGCAATCATACCGGTCGTGACGTGATCCGGCCCGACCTTGAACGCCAGATCAAGGGTCGCCGACAATATATCGTTCCGACGATCCTCTGCGGATTTCCGTTCGCTCATGACTGGCCTTTGCAGCGCAAAGCGGCCCAGGCAATGCCTGCCCAAATCGAAAACCTGAGGATCAAGGCACCAACTGTGCGCATCTCGAACGGGCTTCCGCGCAGCACGACGAATGCGAATGCCAATGCGATCGCGGCGGTCGCAATCGCGATGAGTGCCGCCAGATAACCGGCCCATGACTGCCCCATCCAAAGTCCAATCGCCGCGACGATATATGCGCCACCTGCGAGGAAGTTGAACCAAACGACAAAACCGACGTAGTTCCCAGCCATCTCGCCTGTTTGCGCAGGACCGAACAGCACAGCCCCGCCGGAAAACAGTGTCAGCGCACCGAAAATAAACGCGATGACGGAAAGGAGTTTAAGGAGTCGGCAGGATTTTTTCGAGGTGTTCGATGAAAGCGACATGGGAGACCACTCCATTGGTTATAGACTTATAACTAATGTGTTGTCTGGTAACACGAAAATCAAGCGCTGATTTCGAACGATTTTGTCTAGTTGTGGACCCGTCGGATATACGAACGTCCGGTTTCTTTGCTGCATTGCGACTTCGGAGCCAGAGTTGATGCAACGTTTATCGTGCTGCGAGCGCATGCGGCGAGAACCAGACACCTCCGCTTTGGGCTCGTTCTTTCCGTTAGCCGCGTCGCCGCAATCCTATTAAACGGTCTCGATTTGATCGACACGAACGGCCCTTAGGGGCCATTGACCGAGTAATCTGTCGCTGCGTCGCAGCTTCCTTGAAGCGGACATTGGAGGTCCCCTGAGCACTTCAGCCCCACCAAATAAGAATTTCCCAAAGCAAATCACACTAACGCTGCGAAATCATTCGGCACGACTTGCAAACGTACCTGCGCTGGAGGGCAGTTGCCACCGCTCCTATCGTTGCGGTGAATGGCATGCGCCTGCACATTATTTAGAAGGTAGAATGTCGGCGATATTGTTCGAAGATCGAGCTCGACGAACAAGAAGAAGTCAGCGTCTCCTTTGGTTTCCATATTAACAGGCCATCGAGTTATTTCGGTTGCGCGTGCAAGAAACTGACGCGTCTTAACTTCTATCGACACCGTGCGTCCCTCTAAGACGACCATGAGATCGTGTCCTGGAGCGCCATCAGGACTGGAATAGGCAGCCAGTTCAAGAGAGTTTATTTTGGCCAGCGCCAAAATTTCGCCGAGATTGCCAGATTGTTGGTGTGCAAGTTTCCGCATTTGAGAATTCCATCAGTTTTGAATATCCGACAAGTTTATGTTTTTGTTCCACTAGAGTCCGAGTAACATCGAACCATTCGAGCAATAAAGTGGATAAGAGAATGCCCGCGAGTCCCGAGGCAACAGGTGGCTTCGGCTACACCTTTGAAGATTCTGTAGTGGCATCCTATTTGACCAGCCTACTTATTGAAGGCGGCGCGCGAGGAATTTCTGAAGCGATTACGGACGGCGTCTTTCTCCAGCGCGCAGCGCTTAATGAGCCACTAGACGATATAATCGTGGAGGCGTCGGATCGATACGGCGAACCTTCCAAACTAGCTCTGCAAGTGAAGCAAAGCCCAACGCTGAGTTCTGCTGAAACTAATGTTGATTTTCGAGACGTCATTTCGGCTAGCTGGCGAGAATTTAAGAAAGGCGGCTTCAGAATAGGTCGGGACCGTGTTGGCTTAGCTGCTGCTAATATCGCGCAGTCCACGCTCCGGGCAGCCCGTTCTACGCTTGAATGGGCTCGTACATCCAAATCGGCAGACGACTTTTTTAGGCGGCTCGAGACCGAGAATTTCGCAAGCGACGCACAAAGAAGGTTCGTGAGTGATGTTCAGGCTCTGCTCCCAGCAGAGGCGCAAGATGAGGAAAATTCGTGGCAGTTTCTCAGGCATTTTGTCATCCTCGTCTTTGATACGCTTTCAGAAGGAGCGTCAGCTTCATTCGAGGCAATTGAACGTCTGCGGAATGCGCTACCATCTGGAGAGCGTCATCGTGCCGACGAGCTTTGGGTGCGACTTTCCCAGATATCACGACACGCGTCAGGCGCAGCAGGCAGCTTTTCAAGGGCAACACTCGTTGAACAGCTTTCGGGAGTTTTTGATCTTTCCTCTCTTCCAAGCATGCGCAGCGATCTGGTTAAGGTAGCCGAAGAAACAAGACACGCTCTTCAAGGTATCCGAACGGATATTTCTGGGCTTATTATTCCAAGAAATCGTATTCTGGCTAAGATTAACGACATCAATGATGGAAAGCGGTTTATCCAATTGGCGGGCGAGGCCGGTTCGGGAAAGTCGGCGGTGTTACGCGCGCTGGCCGAAGAGCATACCCGTTACGGTTTCGCTCTTGTTCTGACCGATAAACGTCTCATCGGCCCTGGCTGGCCCTCACTCGCCACGCACCTGCGCCTAGAAACGGAACGGCTCGCTGACCTCCTTTTTGAGCTAACCACACTGGGAAGGCCAACTCTTTTCATCGACGGGATAGATCGCTTAGGCAATGAGGCTCGTCAGACAATTTCTGACATCGTGACTACCCTTCTTGATGATCCCAGGCTTGCGGACTGGCGCGTAGTGGCATCCACCCGGTCGTCGCACCTCGAAGACTTGAGGATATGGCTCCCTCCTCAACTCATTGAGGAGGGCCAAACACATATCGTCGAGATCGATGGATTTGATGACAATGAGGCTGGCATGCTTGCTGAGCGGTTTCCAGCGATGCGCGAAGTCCTATTTGCCGAGGGTCAAGAGAAGGAATTTGCAAGGCGCCCTTTCTTTGCTCAGGTGTTGGCACAGCGTTCAGTGAGCACTGATGGAGCACCGGGCAAGTTTTCCGAGATTTCGCTAGCGCAGGTTTGGCTAGAAGGACCGCAGGGTCTACATGATAAAGCCTCTTCGATTGAACGCCGCCAAGCGATGGGTGAGCTAGCTGCGAGATGCGCTCAAGCAACCAATAGAAGCGGCGCAGTAAAAGGCATTTCCGCTCAGGCTCTGACCGCACTAGTACAAGAGCGAGCGATAGCTGAGGTTGCGGGTAGCGGACGATATTTCTTTACCCACGACATATTTCTTGAATGGGCAATGTTCGGATTGTGTCGCCAAAATGGTCCAGATTGGCCGGGCACCCTCGCGGCTGCTGGCGACAGGCCCGGATTAATCCGGGTAGTGGAGCTACTATCACAGTCTGAATTCGAAACCGGTGATGGATAGACTGAAACTCAGCTGGCATTAGAGCAGCAAGAAGCTTGGCGTCATTGGAGCAGGGTTTGGCTCCTTGCGCCATTTGCCTGTCTTGGCCCCCTAGAACTGTGCCACTACTTGAGTGTCACAGGAGGAAGAAGGGATGGCTCGGAAACGGTATTCGGATAAGTCTAACTTGAATGTTCTGTAAACCAATGTGAGACGGAAGGAATAGTCACTCATCGCAGCAGTGAGCAAAGACCTAACAAAAATTTTGTCTATATTCTTTTCACGTCTACGTGCTGTCGATCTTGATAAGAAGTAGCCTATAGTGCCATAATACTCTCGATCGTACCGTATTGGGGGATACTTTATGCGACGAGATCCAAGACCTGCCATTTTTGGTTTCCCAAGTTTGGTGATAGCCTTTTTAATTATCAACTTCATCGCACTTAGCGCGTCTTTTGCTCAAGCGTGCAGCAGCTCATTCGAAATTCCAACCTTCAAAACGAGATGGCAACTTTGTGCCGCTGGGCAATTTGTCCAAGATGCTTATAATCCAGTTTCAAAGCGTCTGTGTGAAGAAATGGAAGTCGACCATCTCGTTTCCCTATACAACGCGTGGTCCCAAGGGATTTGTGGCGATGAACTTGAAGGTTTAGCGAACGACCCACGAAATTTTAGACTTACTTATTGGAGAACAAATCGCGCAAAGGGTTCTATGTCACCAGAGGAGTTTGCAGTGACACTACCCCCTGAGGTTGCAGAGAGCGTACTGCGAGACGCTGCTGAAATTGGCCAAGACTACAAGTTTAATGCGCTGCAATCGCTTCCAGCTGAAGTTAGGCTGAACGAGGTTTCGAACGAGCTGGAGCAGACGCGGCAAGAACTTTTTGCGTCACAAAATAAAGTTTTTTCAATGAGAACACGGACTGTACATTATAGAGGAAAAGAGGCGAAATTAGCTGATGCAATTGTTGATCACACCAGAAGAACTAGGCTTCGCTTGATTTACGCTGCTCAAAGAACCTTAGCCGCGTTGCCAACTGAGTCTCTGCCATTGATTGGTACGGGGATATCAGTGGGGGTAACAGCCTGGGAAATTAAGGATGCTTGCGATGCTTTAAAGGATAACCATGAATTGGAAATTGCATTTGACGATAATGCGGTTTTCCCAGAGGATGCACTGGTTATTTGCGCGCAAGAATTGCCGAATAAACAAGAAATCGTGCTGATGATAAAACACGCTCCAGCGGTTACATGGAATAAGACACAAGCCACTTATTACCGATTAAAGTCTGCCATACCGAGTTGGAAAGATTGGAGGCAACACTTCACGCGTTCAACGGACAAAATCTCGGAAGTGAGTGCAGGGGTAATCAACAGCGCGAGCACCCTTTGGGAAAAAACAATCCACGGGGTTTAAAGTCTAAAAGCTCAATCGCATACTGGCATTATAATCTTTGATAGAACTGCGCATACTCGGTGCTACTGAATAATCAACGAATAAGTAAGTTTTTTTAGAACCGTTTAGGTATCAATTTTGAGTATTTTTTGTAACTTTGCGTCTGTTGCTAAGTGCGGGGTTATTTGCTCGTGCTTTTTCTTAGAATGCTGAATGAAACCTAGGGGATTTTTGATCGATTAGCTTTGCCAAAGCATCCGAGACAATAGTGGGAAGGATAGTTTTAAATTACGGATGAATTTTCTTGGGTATAACGTTAACGCCATTGCGTGTGATCGGATGAAGCGGGATTTCAATTCGCCTGCGTGGTTGGTTCATAGTCGGGTTTTGTTAATAGGGCATACGGTGTGGCATCAGTTGAAAGATTAATTAATTCCAAACTCCTCTGAATTTAGACAATCAGCTTAGGTGATTAAAATACACGCTGCTCAGCCCGAAGAACCCCACTAAAGCAACATACTCAGAGTGAGTTGGGCACTGGGGCGAGTAACAATTTATATTATCACAAGCGTTTCCCCGTACCATTTGCTAAAGATAGTCGCTATTTATTTTGGAAAGCCATAATCAATCTGTGGGGTAAAACTTAGGCTGATTAGAGGTAAAACTTTGGTCCGAAAGGCATCTTTGACGTAATATTCTAAAGATGAACTGTTGAAACTTTAACGAGATCTGTAAATGACTGATACGATGAGCCACATGAATTTTATCCCTTTCGAAAGCTTTGAGGTTGGCCAGATACAGAAATTTGGAGCCTATGAGGTTACAGAGAAAGAAGTCATAGACTTTGCAACAAAGTACGACCCGCAGTTTTTCCACCTTGACCAAGATGCAGCCAGACATTCGTTATTTGGTCGACTGTGCGCTAGCGGATGGCACACTTGTGCAATGACGATGTCGATGATGGTCGAGCACATGGACAGGAGCGGCCGGTCCTTGGGATCACCCGGGATCGATAGCCTCCGTTGGCTTTTCCCAGTCTATCCCGGTGATGTGCTCTCGGTCAAAATGGAGGTTTTGGATACGATTCCTTCCCAAAGTCGGCCAAACATTGGCGTGGTCGTAAATAAAGTCTCGGTAAGTAATCAACAGGGAGATGTCGTGATGGAATTCACAAGTAAAGGAATTTTTTCTAGGCAGCAGGAGTGATTGGAAGCGGTATATTTTTATGAAACTGGAATTTCATCATATAAACTATGTCACCGACGATGTGGATCGGTTACACAATTTTTACACTGATGTCCTTGGGTTGGACGATATACCCATACGAAATTTTCCACGTTCCGAAGCAACAGATGATAAAGGTTACAATGGTCAGATCAAATTTGCGACAGATGGGCGTATGCAAATGCACCTTGCGGAAAAAAAATTCGATGTTTCATTTAAGAATGGTGAGGTAATTAACCCTGTTGAGCGGGGACATATCGCCTTTCGAACTGACGACATTGAAGCCTTCAAAGCTCTATTGGTTGCCAAACGTATTTATTTCTCGGACTACGGCACCGCTTTTGCGAAGGAATGGCATCAAGTATTTTTTCATGACCCGGAGGGCAATGTAATTGAGGTGCACCAAGAAGTTGTGCAGAGGGTTTAATATCTTTCCTTTAACATGTTGTCTGCCGCATCAATATTTGTTGCCCTACTTTGCTGGCACTGCTCTCACTGTGCGGTATCAAAAAGAGCCAAGCTGACAGTTTTTCATGACTAGCTATGCACCTTAAGCTCTCGCTCAGCACAAAAACACAAACAGTCAAGAAGGCTGTGACGAGCCATACATTTCTTGCTCATTCTGTCTGCTCTATATTAAAACCCATATCCTGCGAGACCGAAAGTATTTGTGGCGGCGCGTGGTCGGTAATCATTCGATCAAACTGGGATAAATTAGCAATCTTTACTGGAGCATGGCGCTGAAACTTGGAGTGATCAGCTAAGAGCCAGGATTGCCGACTGTGAGACAGCGCAGCTTGGCTGATGATTACTTCGTCCATGTCAAAGTCATATGCGTCTCCCTCTGCAGAAACTGCTGAACAGCCCAAAATTGCGAAGTCGAAGAGAAAATTTTTGAGCATTTTCACTGCAACGACCCCGGTCAGCCCACCATCTTCTCGCCGTGGGCGACCGCCGGTCACTAGAACTGTGCAATGAGGATTTGCTGACAGTATATCCGCAACATTTAGGTTATTAGTCACCACCATCAAACGGTCGTGACTAATCAGTGCACGGGCAAGCGCTTCAGTGGACGTACCAATATTAAGAAAGATGGAGCAGCCATCGGGAATTTTCGCGGCACAGGTGGTAGCCATGGCTTCCTTGGCTGTGGCATTTAGCTGGCGGCGCTCTTCGTAGCGAATATTGCGTACGCCCGAGGGCAGTACCGCACCGCCATGTACACGTTCTAGGCGGCCTGCGTTCGCCAATCTTGTCAGATCCCGCCGGATGGTTTGAGCCGTTACCTCGAACCGTGAAGCTAGCCCGTCCACGGTAACTTTTCCCGCTGTTCGGGCTGTTTCAAGTATTCCTAGTTCACGAATGTTCAAGATCATTAAATTTACTTTCGTTTTTTTTCGAAAAATCTCAACCAAAAAATGCATTTATCGATCGTTCTGATAACTATTAAATGATTTTGGTTGAAATTAGCTTAAATTCAGCGTTTGTGATGTTCGAAAATATTCGAAAGTGACCTTATGGATTCGCACAGCGCAAAAGTGGTAGACCTTTTTGTAATTGGTGGTGGCATCAATGGCTGTGGTATAGCCCGTGATGCGGCAGGGCGTGGGCTCAGCGTGGAATTAGTTGAGATGAATGACCTTGCTTCGGCCACGTCATCTGCATCAACCAAGCTATTTCATGGCGGGCTGCGTTACCTAGAATATTTCGAAGTGCGCTTGGTGCGTGAAGCGCTAATTGAACGAGAGACACTGCTACGAGCAATGCCCCACATCAGTTGGCCGATGCGGTTTGTGCTCCCGTATCACAAGGATATGCGGTTTGATGCGGATACATCTGCGTCGAAGCTTCTACAGTTTTTTCTTCCATGGATGAAAGGGCGGAGACCAATTTGGATGATCCGGTTTGGATTGTTCCTCTACGATCACCTAGGTGGTCGCAAGATCTTGCCAGGAACACATTCACTTGACCTGCGAAAGGATCCGGCGGGGTTAGTTCTAAACAAAAAGTTTGAGAAGGCCTTTGAATACTCGGATTGCTGGGTGCAGGACAGTCGACTGGTAGTTTTGAATGCCCGTGACGCTGAGGCGCGCGGGGCGACCATTCGAACTAGGACAAAGGCCGTGTCAGCGCGTTGTGAAAGTGGACTATGGCACATTGTGACCGAGGATTTGGAAACTGGAATTCAAACCGAAATCCAGGCGCGAGCATTAGTCAACGCTGGTGGACCTTGGGTGGAAAACATTATTCGCGGCGTTGTGGGCAGCAACGCGAAAGAAGGGGTTCGGTTGGTTCGAGGGAGCCACATAGTGACGAAACGTCTCTTTGATCACGATAAATGTTATTTTTTTCAAGGCCAAGACGGTCGGATTATTTTTGCGATCCCGTATGAACAGGACTTCACGTTGATTGGTACAACTGATCAGGAACATGATACGCCGGACGTCGAACCGACATGTACGGATTCAGAAGCAAAATACCTTTGTAATTTTGCGTCGCAGTACTTTGAAAGCCCTGTGACGCTTGAGGACATTGTGTGGCGATATTCCGGCGTTCGCCCATTATATGACGACGGTGCTAGTTCGGCTACAGCGGCGACGCGAGATTATGTGCTGAAACTAGACAATCCTGGAGCCCCGGTGCTCAACGTGTTTGGTGGAAAGATCACCACCTACCGGCGATTGGCAGAAGCTGCATTGGACAAGCTGATGCACCATCTGCCGGCGCAATCCGACAACTGGACTGCCGGGGTTGCTATGCCAGGCGGAGATTTCCCAGTCGATGGTGTTGAAGCATTAACCGACAGCGTCGTTGAGTCGTACCCTTTCCTTGGGCGCAAATGGGCACAGAGAATGGTTCAGACTTACGGCACGGATGCGGCTTATATTTTGGGAAATGCGTCAAGTGTTGATGACCTGGGGCGTGCGTTTGGTGCGACTTTAAGTGAAGCAGAGGTTCAATGGTTGATGGAGCGAGAATATGCTCGCACCGCTGAGGATGTACTTTGGCGCAGAACCAAGTTGGGACTGCACATGGAACACGAGGACACTGTTGCGCTTGAAGCTTGGATGCAAGAGGCGCGGCAATATGCTCGCCGCGATGCTACTGCCCCCAATTGATATTTTTATCCCCAGGTTTTATAGCATCCGTGCGACCCGTTGTTGGGATAACCTAACCCGTGTTGCCAGAATCTATGCAAATTGGCGTCGCCGAGCCAAAAACCAAGTTGTAATGCACCCCTGACGAACGAAAAAAGGTTGTGAGAAAAATGGCAGATAAAAAGACTGCAGATATATTGTATACCATTGTAGACGAAGCTCCCGAACTAGCTTCGGCTTCATTTCTGCCCATTATTCGTAAGTTTGCGTCAGCGGCTGGAGTAAGTGTCGGTACCAAAGATATTTCGCTGGCAGGCCGAATTATTGCGTCCTTCCCCGAGAGCTTGAGAGACGATCAGCGGCAGTCTGACGATTTGGCGGAGTTGGGTGAACTTGTGAAAGTGGCCTCTGCCAACGTGATCAAACTACCGAACATCTCGGCTTCTGTACCGCAGTTGACAGCAGCTGTTGCTGAACTTCAGGCGCAGGGGTATGACATACCAAATTATCCCGAAGACCCACAAACTGAGGAAGAAATGGCAACTCGGGCTCGATTCGATACCATTAAGGGATCCGCAGTTAACCCTGTTTTGCGTGAAGGGAATTCGGATCGCCGTGCGGCGAAAGCCGTCAAGGCTTATGCTCAAAAAAATCCACATTCGATGGGTGCTTGGGCACGTGATAGTAAGACAAAAGTGTCAAGTATGTCGGGCGATGATTTTTACGCCAATGAAGTGTCGGCCACTATCGGAAAAGAGCAGGCCGGTAACGCCAAAATTGAATTTGTTGCCAAGGACGGCTCAATCACTGTTTTAAAAGATGTTTGGCCATTGGACGAAGGCACCATTGCCGATGCGACATACATGTCAGCAAGGGCGTTAGGCGTATTTCTGGATGGGGTGATTAAAGACACAATAGCTGACCGCACCATGTTTTCTTTTCACATGAAAGCCACCATGATGAAAGTTTCTGACCCAATAATCTTTGGTCATGCGGTCAAAGCATGGCTTGGCCCGGTCTGGAAAGCACATGGTGCCGCTATATCTTCCGCGGGTGGGTCTCCAAACTCCGGGTTGGGCGACGTACTTGCTGCTATAGAATGTCTCGACAATGCTGCGACGATCAAGGCTGAGATCGCAGCGCTTGAACGCCCTAAAATGTATATGGTCGATAGCGATAAGGGCATCACAAACTTGCATGTGCCCAGTGACGTTATAATTGATGCGTCTATGCCGGCCGTAATCCGAGCGGGCGGTAAAGGTTGGGATGAAACTGGAGCCAAAGGGGATACTAACTGCGTTATTCCGGATCGCTGCTATTCAACTATTTATGACGAGACCATCAATTTCTTTAAAGCTAACGGAGCGCTGGATGTAAGTACTGCAGGGTCTGTGGCTAATGTAGGCCTGATGGCGCAGAAGGCCGAGGAATACGGGTCGCATCCAACCACTTTTGAAGCCCAGTCTGATGGTTCTATCCGCATCGTTTTAGCTAATAACGAGTTATTGCACAGCCATGACGTGGAGGCCGGAGATATTTGGCGCGCGTGTACTGTTAAAAAAGCGCCGATTGAAAACTGGATTGATCTGGCGATTGACCGTCAGCGATTGACCGATTCAGAAGCTATATTTTGGCTGGATGCTAATCGCGCGCATGATGCGGAATTGATAAAATACGTTCAGCCTGTATTGGATGCGGCTGGCAAATCAGACCTGTTTCACATCCTCGCCCCGCGTGAAGCGACAACGCAGTCGTTACGAACCATAACTGCCGGTAACGATAGCATCGCGATCACTGGGAATGTTCTGCGCGACTACCTGACAGACTTATTTCCGATTCTAGAGTTGGGCACATCTGCAAAAATGCTGTCGATCGTCAAATTGATGAGGGGCGGTGGCCTGTTTGAGACAGGGGCAGGAGGATCGGCTCCGAAACACGTGCAGCAGCTGGTGGAACAAAACCATCTTCGATGGGATTCGATGGGTGAGTTTTGTGCTTTAGGGGAATCGTTAAACTTCCTAGAAAACTCACAAGGCAATGCCAAAGCCGGTGTTTTGGGCCGTGCTGCCGAGGCCGCGACACGGGGTATTTTGGATGATAACCGATCACCTAGCCGCAAAGTTGGGGAGCCTGATAACCGCGATAGCCATTATTGGTTTGCGCGTTATTGGGCTGAGGCCCTTGCAGCACAGATCGATGATGCTGATTTAGCCGCCGAATTTGCACCTATTGCCGGCGAACTGGCCAAGGCAGAGGTGGCAATTTCGTCGGAACTGGCTGATGCTCAGGGCGTGGTGGCGGACATTGGCGGCTACTATCGCCCTTCAGATGAGCTTAAAGCTAGGATTATGCGCCCTAGCGCTACATTGAATGCGATCATTGATTAAGCTGAAAAACTCTTAAAGAATCTAAGCCCACCTCAGGATGTAGAGGTGGGTTTTTGCGCCACTCTTGAGGTCACTAGTGTGCCTCGAGACTTCTTGCGTTAATCCAGCGAATGGGTGCACAGCGACGTTTCCCGAAAACGACCTAGTCGTTGTCGTATCTTGCATTCCCTCGGCGAATTTTTTTTGGCACACTATCTCAATCTATTAATTTCCAGAGGATGGGTGATGCCGGAAATTCTATACAATTCCTTTCGCGGGCACGGCTTACCCGGTGCTGAAATGTTTCCTAGCCAGAATGCGGAGGCCGTTGCCAAACTGTTGGCACAGTGTCCGGTACATGCCAAAACCCCGTTGGTTTCTTCACCGAAACTAGCGGAAATCGCTGGGATTGAGCAGCTTTGGCTCAAGGATGAACGTGCTCGTATGGGACTGGGCAGTTTCAAGGCGCTTGGAGCGGCGTATTCTATTGCTTACGATGCTGCTGCCTCCCGCCCCGAAGATTGGTCGAAAGCTTTAAACGGAGCAACCTACGCGACTGCGAGTGCGGGCAATCACGGACTGTCCGTCGCTGCTGGTGCGCGCGTTTTTGGCGCTAAAGCTGTGATTTACCTCGCTCATACAGTGCCTGAGGCGTTTGCCGAACGTTTGCGCGCGCTGGGTGCCGATGTGGTTCGTGCAGGAGAAGATTACGAAGCCAGCATGGACGCGGCACGTGTTGATGCAAATTGTAATGACTGGAATCTTCTATCAGATAGTACATGGCCTGGCGCAACAGGACCTGGCTCCCGCATAATGGAGGGATATTTGCAAATGGCTGCTGAGGCCGCTACGCAGATTCCAAATGAGCCCTCGCATATCTTATTGCAGGCGGGTGTTGGCGGGTTGGCTGCGTCGGTGGCAGCGCATGCCCGTGCAGTTTGGGGTGATGCACCAGTAATTCTGGTGGTCGAACCAGCCGCCGCACCTGCGCTGATTGAAAGTATTAGGCTGGGAAAGCTGGTAGACACAAGCGGTCCAGTTTCCTCGATGGGAAGGCTTGATTGTAAGACGCCCTCATTGGTGGCACTCAATGGATTGGCGCGAGATGCAGACGTCTTTGTAACCATAAGCGAGGAAGAGGCTGAGAATGGCTTGTGTGAAGCACGTCGGACTGGGTTTGACAGCACCACTTCTGGCGTAGCTGGGATTGCGGCCTTGCTTGCTGGTGTTGAAGGCGTTGGTGCCGATGCAAAGGTCTTATGTTTTTTGAGTGAGGGCCCTGAAAATGGCTAACTTGCGTCGAAAACATTGTGTTGGGCGATAATGATTGTAAAATATGATCGATCCCAATTCTCGCAGGCCTGAAAATTTTGGGGTGACACATGTCCTATTTTCCGTTTGACCTTACTGAACCAATTGGCGCCAGTGGCACGCTTGGTTTGATCGTTTTACAGTTTGACGAAACTTTAGAACAAGATTTTCGTCGCTTGTTTATAGACCGAGATGTGGCTGTTTACGTTAGCCGCGTGCCCAGTGGAGAAGACGTAACGCCTGACACGCTTACGGCCATGCAGGAGACTATTCCTGCAGCCGCTCAATTATTTCCACCGGCAGCTCCATTTGACGCGATCGGCTATGGCTGCACATCAGGAACAACGTTAATTGGCGCTGAGAAAGTTGCAGAATTGGTTCGCCAAAGTGTTGGACTGACCCAAGTCACTGATCCGCTCACAGCTTCGTTTGCGGCATGCCGTGCGCTGGGCCTTAGCAGATTAGGTATCGTCACGCCGTACATAGATAGTGTGTCTACTCCGGTGCGAGACGCCTTCAAATGCTTGGGAATTCAGGTGCCTGAAATCACCTCCTTTGGCGAAAAGGGTGAGGAACGCGTAGCTCGGATTGATGGAGCGTCGATCAAGGCGGCGGCACTTGCGGTTGGAAGATCCAATAAAGTTGATGGAGTTTTCTTGTCCTGCACCAACTTGCGCACACTCGATATCATAGAAGAAGTCGAAGCTACGCTGAACAAACCTGTCATCAGCAGTAATCAAGTCTTAGCGTGGCACATGGCTCGTCTGGCATCGGTCCCTTTGGCACAGGACGCTCCAGGCCGAGTGTTTGAAGTTTGAATATTCTCGAAACTTCTGGATGAGCTTCGAATTTCAAAGTTGTCAGATAATTTTGGCTGTGGTGAGCCAGCAAACAGTGCAAGGAGACGGAAAATGAAGATTGGTTTCATTGGCCTTGGGAATGTAGGCGGCAAGCTGAGTGGAAGCCTTATTCGCAATGGATGGGATGTCACAGTTTACGATTTAAATGCTCAGTTAATGTCGCAAAAAGTTGTGGCGGGCGCTAATTCAAGCGAGGGCCCGGCAGCGCTGATGCGCGGTTGTGATGTGGTTATTACCTGTTTGCCATCACCGGAAGTGTCGGCTGCAGTTATGCACGACATGCTGCCCGAAATTTGTGAGGGTAAGATTTGGATGGAAATGTCCACCACAGATGAGGCCGAGGTACGGCGCCTCGGAAAAATGGTGCAGGATCGGGGGGGACTTGCCGTGGACTGTCCTGTTTCGGGTGGGTGCCATCGCGCTGACACAGGAAATATTGCAATATTCGCTGGTTGTGACCGCAAGACATTCGAAAAAATCCTGCCTCTCCTGACCATTATGGGGCGCCGGATACTTCATACAGGTGGCTTGGGGTCGGCTTCGGTCCTGAAAGTTGTGACAAACTATCTGGCTACGGCCAACTTGGTGACTTGCTGCGAAGCACTGGTCACTGCACGCGCCGCTGGCATGAATCTAAATACAACCTATGAAGCCATAAAAATCAGTTCAGGCACTAGCTTTGTGCATGAGACTGAGAGCCAAGTCATTCTGAACGGGTCGCGCAATATTTCATTTACAATGGACCTTGTGAAAAAAGATGTTGGGCTGTTCCAAGAAGTCGCAGATCGCAACTCGGTGCCTTTGGAAGTATCGCCGATGTTGGGAAAAATCTTCGAGGACGGGATCGCACGCTATGGTGAACGAGAATACAGCCCAAATATTATTCGGCGCCTTGAAGAAGCCACGGGACTGGATATCCGGGCTCCGGGGTTCCCCTCTGATCTGGTAGATGACGAAATTGAGCAACCAGGTTACGAAGTAATTCCAAACGGCCGGTATTAACTGGTCGAGAAGTTTGAATGGCTTGGTTTGCGCATTTAAGAACGGCGCGTGACGACGTGCTTGGGTCTGACCAGTTTTGAAAAATCCTCTTTTGAGGGTACCTTTTCACTGGTAAAGCCGAAACGCCTGCTTAAGCCTTTGGGTGAGTACGGTTGTATATGTCCATTAAGCGCGCCTCATCGACTTCGGTGTAAGTCTGTGTGGTCGATAGTGAAGCGTGACCTAGTAATTCCTGAATAGATCGCAAATCACCTCCTGCAGATAGCAGATGTGTTGCAAAACTATGGCGCATCGCGTGTGGCGTGGCAGTAGCAGGTAGCCCAAGCTGTAGGCGCGTTTGCTGCATTGTTTTTTGAATTTGTCGTGGATTGAGAGGGCCGCCGCGTGCGCCGCGGAATAGTGCTGTGTGTGGATCGCTGGAGTAGGGACTTAGCCGAAGGTAGTGATCAACGGCCTCCCGGGCTAAGTCGATAACGGGGACAATCCGTTCTTTGTCACCTTTACCAAAAATCCGCAGGGTGGATGAGAGTGGAGCATCCTTACCTTTCAGAGCCAATGCTTCTGAAATGCGCAAGCCACAACCATAAAGTAGCGTTACCACCGCCGTATCGCGCGCACCTATCCATCCGTGGATTGACTGCATTTCTACGGTATTCAAAACCTCAAGTGCTGCGTCTTCGGCTAAGGGGCGGGGCAGCTTTCGTTCATACTTAGGGGGTCTTGCTGACAGAATAGAGGTAGGGTCGAACGCCTCTCGCTCTGCTAGCCATCGATAGAAACTCTTGACGGCGGACAATTTGCGCGAAAGCGAGCGTGCACCCAGCCCAGTGCTGCGTGCATGAGCCATCCAAGAGCGCATGTCACGTAAGTTGATTTGGGTTAACGGCTTGAGCCCTTGAGGTGCGCCCTTATGAAGTGTCATGAAGCTTATAAACTCAAGCAAGTCGCCATGATAGGCTTTCAATGTATTCTCAGATGCTCCAGAAATGGCTGAGCGCTGCGCGAGAAATGTTTCAACCGCGGTGCTTGCAACCGGACTAATCACGACAGCCAGCGACGCATAGCCCGCTCGAATACTCCTGCGAAAAATGCTAATAAATCGGTACCTTGCTGAGGTGAGAATTGATGTGGGTCCTCTGCGCCCATTACAAGTAAGCCTGGTAGGCGACTCGGTCCAAAATCCAGTTTAAGGCAGGCTTCCGAACGGATCCAATGCGCTACTTCACCATAAATCTTGTCCGCTCCAGTCTGCAACTGGCGCAGGGTGATCTGGCGTTGTGGGATATTGCGTCCAGCTGCGAGGTAGCTGTCAATGTAACCCGGTTCGGCAATGCAAAGCACGTCTCCGAGGCTGTGAATAGCTTTATCTTGAGATGTATCTTGGTCTGCTTCCAAAACCAGCCGCACCGCGTCGACACGCAATACATTGGCAACTTCAGTACTCAGATCATTCAAAAAGGTTTCAAAATCCACTGGATCAAGCATGCGCAGGATCGCACGGTGCACCTGATTGGTACCGGCGAGGTTATCATAGGCGGCCGCAATGACAGAGCGATGCGTGTCCTCAAGTCGATCAAGGCGGGCCTCAAGTCGTTCCATCGCTATCCCGCGAAGGTCGACAATATTGCCCCCCATGGTTTTTTCGTTTGCTGCGATCAGTGCACGCATTAGGTCGCGGTCTTCGAGTATCACGTTCGGCTCGGAAATAATTCTCGCCCGCAGGCTGTCATCAATGTCGGGTTTACTGCTCATTTTGCTGCCAGTTTTTTGGTCATTAAAGAGACAGTAGCAGAGCCTGCAACCGATTACCGCAACTTTTTTTGGTGGCTTCGGCTCGGTTTTATTGCAGATAGGTCGTCTGAACGGAAATACAGTCGATTGCCGCTAATCATGGCCGGCCAACAGGCTTTTGGATACATTTGGTGCGTGCCGTATTAATTGATGGCGTCACAGTAGGGCTACCGGAACCCGTTCAGTTTGATATTGTTAAATAGATCTCCTGCCATGTGAGGAATTTGAATTGGGTTTTATACACGTCAAACAACCCACCTTCACGATATCGCTGGCGCAGCCATAATAATGCAGGTTGTTGATCCTGTCGCGTAAAGTCGATCATCCTCGATACCGCGAATTTCACCATTCGCAATGCCGGTAGAGCGGCCCGCATGTTGAACGGTGCCAATGGCGCGTACCCTCGTGCCTAATGAAATTGCGCGGATCAGGCTCACTTTGTATTCGAGTGTTGTGTAAATCTGTTCTGAATTTATTTTGCTGTGTACGGCGCAACCCATGCAGCTATCCAGCAAGGCTCCATACCAGCCACCGTGTACTGTGCCTGCCGGGTTTATGACATGGCTTTCGGGACAGCCTTCAAAAATCGTTTTACCATCTTCGGCGTGTACTAAGTGAAACCCGAGCGTTTTTCCCATGTTAGGTGGTGACGCAGTGCCGTTAATGATGGCTTGCAATAGTTCTAGCCCCGATCTGGAGGTAGATTTTTTGCGGTAGTTTTTTGCACTGGACATTGATCAGCCTCCAAATCGCGTCTGCGCTAGGAGGCAAAATATTGTCTAGGTGTGCAAGTCTGTTCGTTACGAGTGGTGTGATGTTACGCTACGTTCTGCAACCGAACGTCGGGAACAACCCCCAGCGCATGGCAAACATCCCGGGTCAGCTCTGGACGGTTCATTGTGTAAAAGTGAAGAGCGTCTACACCCTCGTCTATCAGATCAGAGCAAAGTTCAGTGCAAACTGCTGTAGCCAGTAAGTCTTCGCGATCATCTCGGACCGCTTTGACAAAGGCGTCGTTGAGCCATCCTGGGACTTTGGTGCCGCACCGCCGCGCAAATCTTGCAGCGCCCTGCCAGTTTTCAATTGGTAAAATACCGGGAATGATCGGCGCATTAATCCCCACCTTAGCGCAGGCATCGCGGAATCTGAGAAACGTATCAGCTTCGAAGAAGAATTGAGTGATGGCCTCAGTGGCACCTGCGTCAATTTTGCGTTTAAGCCATGCCACGTCAGCGTCGAAGCTGGTGGCTTCAGGGTGTTTTTCCGGATAGGCGCCAACCCTGATGGTAAATTGGCCAGTGCGTGATAAGGCTTCAATAAGTTCAACAGAATCTGCGAAGCCGTCTGGATGTGCCGTAAATTGGTTTGTGCCCTTGGGGGGATCGCCGCGTAGTGCAACAATTTCGCGGACGCCGGAGGCGGCAAAGCCATCGGCAATTTTCAATGTTTCTTTGCGTGTCGCATTTACACAAGTGAGGTGAGCCGCGACGTTCAAACCGCTGGATTTGTGTAATGTTGCCACGGCGTCTCGTGTGAGATCACGTGTGGTTCCGCCTGCACCATAAGTGACCGACACAAACCGTGGGTTCAGTGGAGAGAGAGATTGTACCGTATCCCAGAGGCGGAAGGAGGCCTCTAGGTTTTGAGGGGGAAAGAATTCGAATGAAACATGAGGCGCGGTCATTTTCTTTATCCTAAACTTGCGGTTGTCTTCATATCACACACGTGGCATCTTTAAACAAATTCATAATATTCAACTATGTCATGAGTCAAATATGAAGATGCACATTGAATTCCGCCATTTACGCACAGTGAGGGCGGTTCATGAATATGGTGGTTTGGCGCGCGCGGCCGAGCAATTAAATATTACTCAGTCAGCCCTTTCTCATCAGATAAAAGGGTTGGAAGACCAGACGGGCGTTGAATTGTTTGTGCGTCGCTCGAAGCCGATGAAGCTATCGGTGGCGGGAAAGCGAATGCTGCGGTTGGCCAATAAGGTTTTGCCGGAAGTCGAAGCTTTAGAGTCTGAATTTGACGGTCTGCGCAGTGGTAGCGCAGGGCGACTTCATATTGCCATCGAATGCCACGCTTGTTTTGAATGGCTTTTCCCAGTTCTGGAGCGATTTAGGAAGAAATGGCCGGACGTTGATGTTGACATTCGCCCTGGGCTAGCCTTTGACGCAATGCCCGCATTGCAAAAGGAAGATGTGGATCTTGTGGTGTCCTCAGATCCCGATGACCTGCCAGGTATAGCTTTTTCGCACTTGTTTAATTATCACCCCGTTTTTGTGGCGTCTGCGCAGCATCCACTGGCTGATAAAGATTGGATAGACGCTGGAGATTTCCGTGGTCAAACTCTGATAACCTATCCGGTTGAACGATCACGACTAGATATTTTTTCGCAGCTTCTAACACCAGCTAAGGTAGAACCCGAAAGTATAAGGCAAGCCGAGTTGACAGCAGTAATTCTTTTACTTGTGGCGTCGAACCGTGGTGTATCAGTGCTTCCAGATTGGGTTGTGCGTGAGGTAAAATATAGTAGTGATTACATTACCCGACCCCTTACGAAAAGTGGTTTGACGCGTCAACTTTTTGCCGCCACGCGCCATGACGATCTTGAGAAGCCATACATGAAGGAACTGATTTCGCTAGCCTCGCAGGAGGCAAGGCGTTTACAGGCGCAATAGCATTGGTATGAAAGATGGTATTAGCGGTGAACCTTTAGATCACCTTGACTATCTGCTTGCCCTTATTGCCGCCAATCAACATTGACTGGAACGCCGATGGGGCCGTTTCCAGACCTTCGGCGATATCTTCGCCGTATCCCAGTGCGCCTGATGCGACATGAGGTCCGACCTCCTTCAGGAAATCTGGATATCGGTCAAAGTGATTAGAAATGATAAAGCCTTGAACTGCCAAATGTTTGACCAGAATTGTGCGCCAAATTCGGGGGCCGGTCAGGCCCTCCGCTGCTGCATCCGCGCCAAGACCCCCAGCATTGTACCATGCAATCATACCGCAAAGCGGGATCCTTCCAAACGGGTTCATCATCGGAAGGATCGACTCAAGCACTTTACCGCCAACATTTTCAAAATAGATGTCGATGCCGTTTGGGCAATGCGGTGCTAGCGCTTCTCGTAGGTCTCTCGCAGAGTCGAAAGCTCGATGATCGATACAAGCATCAAAGCCGTATTTGACCGTTGCCAAGCGACATTTCTCGGAGTTTCCAGCAATACCGACCGCATTAAGGCCCCGTAACTTTGCCATCTGACCCACCATTGATCCAACAGGACCCGTGGCAGCAGCGACCACGACCGTTTCGTTCCTTGCAGGTTTGCCGAGTTCTGTCAGCCCATACCAACCGGTAAAGCCTGGCATTCCAAGAACGCCAAGCGCCGTGGTGATCGGAGCAATTGAGGGATTTAATTTGCGAATTTCCCGCGCATCCGCAACGCCATGTGTTGCCCATCCGGTCATGCTGAAAACAAAGTCGCCTGTTTGAAAACTGGGACTGTTGGATACCAGTATTTCGCCAACTGCGCCGCCTTCCATTAATCCGCCAAGCGGTATTGAAGCAGCGTAGGATTTTGTATCATCCATCCTTCCGCGCATGTAGGGATCTAAAGAAAAATAATGTGTTTTTATCAGAACCTCACCGTCGCTTGGCACTGGTATACCGGTGGTTTCCAGCCGGAAATTCCCGTCTTTTGGTGCGCCGTCGGGGCGGCTGGCCAGCACAATATGCTGCATCTGATCTGTCATGGCGCGTCTCCTTAAGCTCCGCTGCCTAGTCTGCGCTGTGTGACGCAACACTGGCAAGTGAGAACAAGAACTAATTAGTGAGAAAATTCTAAGTACGCATCTGACATCATCGGCCTTGGCAAACAGCGATGGTAAGCGTATACGCGCGGTCCTTACCTAAAAGGAGGCATACCATGCCGGGCAGTGCAAATCTCAACATCATGATGAAGGCCGCCCGAAAAGCGGGCCGTTCGTTGGTTAAAGACTTTCGTGAAGTTGAGAACCTTCAGGTGTCAATGAAAGGTGCCGGTGATTTTGTCAGTCGCGCAGATCTTGCAGCAGAAGAAATTTTAAAAGACGAACTGCTAAGCGCGCGTCCGACGTATGGCTGGTTGGCTGAAGAAGGTGGCGAAACGCATGGCAAAGATCCGACGCGGCGATGGATAGTCGACCCGTTAGATGGTACGACCAACTTTCTCCACGGCTTGCCGCACTGGGCTGTCTCAATCGCGTTAGAGCATAAGGGCCAAATCGTTGCCGGAGTAGTTTTTGATGCAGCCAAGGACGAGATGTTTTATGCGGAAAAAGGTCAGGGAGCGTGGATGAATGATAATCAACGCCTGCGTGTTTCCGCTCGATCTCGGATGATTGAATCAATCTTTGCAACTGGTCTGCCGTTTGGTAACCGACCTGATCTGCCGGATATCCTGCAGGACCTAGGGCGCCTATCTCCTGCGACAGCCGGTGTGCGTCGCTGGGGTGCTGCGGCGCTGGATATGGCTTATGTGGCTGCAGGGCGTTATGAGGGTTACTGGGAACGACGACTAAACGTTTGGGATATTGCGGCAGGCGTAATAATTGTGAAAGAAGCCGGTGGCTTCGTTGAGCCACTGAACCCTCGGGGTGATTTGTTGCAGGATGGAAACGTGATCTGTGCCAATGAGCCAATATTTGAACAGTTTGCCAAAGTTATCCGAAACAACTAGCTGCTGTTATGTGATTTTCGCCTGGTTCCTAACTGTCTGAGGGATGATTAACGCCGTCAACCCAAGGAATTTCGCCAAGGTCTCGGGGATTGACGCCGTCAAGGCCCCCAAGATTGACCCCATATTCTTTGGGGTTCGATCGGCGCTGGTGGTGCGTATAAATTCCGCAGATTTTGCAAAAATAGTGTTTCGCAGTTTTGGTATTCCATTGATAAAGTGACAGGCTGTCGGCGCCTTTTACGATCTCAATCCCATCCAGCGGGGCTGAGACGGCGGCAGCGCCGCGGCGGCGGCAAAATGAGCAATCGCAGCGGCGCGCGGTTTCGATCTCGTCTAAGAGACTAACCCGCATTTCTACAGCACCACAATGACAAGTTAATTTATGCGTCATCGACGTTTCCTTATTCTGGGGATCGAGCTTTGGGAGAGTCGGTATTTGGTTTCCGGGTGAGGCGGATGCCCAGCATGCGCCTGCCAAAAACGTTTTGCACCTCGGCGCAACCAAAGAGGTGTTGTAAGAATGATCCCGGCTACGAAGCCACCAGCATGCGCCCAATAGGCTACGCCGCCTCCTGTAGTGTCAATCGCAGCACCGCCAAATAGTTGCAACGCGAACCAGACACTTAGCACGACCCAAGCTCGTACCGTGAAAATCTTAAAAAAGATAATGAAAATTAGGATTACATCAACACGTGCCTTGGGGAACAAAAGAAGATAACCTCCCATGACGCCTGCAATGGCTCCCGAGGCGCCGATCATAGGTATTTTACTCAAGGGATCTGGGATAATCTGAGCCAGCGCTGCGCCAACTCCGGCGAGTACATAGAAGAGCAGAAAGCCAAAATGGCCCATCTCATCCTCCAAGTTATCTCCAAAAATCCATAAAAATAGCATATTACCAGCGATGTGCATCCAGCCGCCATGCATAAACATTGAGGTCAACAGCGTATGCAGCATTTTACCGTTGCTGACTTGCTCTGGGATCAGAGCCCAGTCAAAGTAGATCTGCATGAGGCGGACATCGTCGCTCATGGTTGGGCGCTGTATTAAAAAAACAGTAATATTTATCAGGATTAGCGCATAAACGACGTAAGGCGTGCGCCCAGATGGGTTGTGATCTCGAATTGGAAACATGAAACCACGCTGCGGTCAAATAATACGGGCGTCAAGTAGTCCCGCCTAAAAGGGACGCGTTTCCGCCTGCCGCGGTGGTATCGACGCAGATATGTCGCTCACAGCGCGCTCGGGTGGTGTCTGGCAGGCCAGTGATGAGCGGTAAAATTGCGCCAGAGCGGCGGGCCAGAGCCTGGTCGTAGGATCGGCCCAAATCATCATTGCCCCACCAGATGGCACCTGAGAAGCCATGCAAAGTTTCTAATGCATCCGGTTGTACCAATCCGCTGGCTTTGACAGCACGACCACCCCTAGCAATAACATGTTCTGCTTGTGCTTTGGCTGTTTCGGGGCCAGGACCAAGGCAAATCAGAGGCGCGCGCGCAAAGGTGCTGAGGCGATTCGACTCACCAGTTGGTCCGGGAAGTGAGACTGTATCCACAGGCATCCCAACAGGGCAATTTTTGATCATGCGTTGCAAGGTTTCAGTAGGCATCGACGCAATCCATGTGCCGCCGTCTTGCTGAGCTGGGGCAGCAAATCGGCTTAGGTAATGAGGGCCGCCTGCTTTAGGGCCAGAGCCTGACAACCCCTCACCACCAAAGGGCTGACTGCCGACGATGGCACCAATCTGGTTACGATTGACATATATATTACCTGCTTGAATCTCGTCCGAGATATGCTGCACTCGGTCGTCAATGCGTGTTTGTAAACCGAAGGTTAAGCCGTAGCCCGTTGCGTTGATTGCCCGGATCACGTCATCCAATTCGTCAACTGAAAATGTAACCACGTGGAGGACTGGTCCAAAAATCTCGCGGGTTAGGTCAGAAATGCAGGTCACTCGGATCAGTGTGGGTGCAATAAAAGTGCCAGTTTGGGGCGTAGGAGCCTGAAACATTACGCGCCCATCAACTTGTGCGTTGGCGATGTGTTCGGCAAGGATCTGGCGTGCAAACTCGTCGATAACTGGCCCACAGTCGGTACTTAATTCCCAGGGATCGCCAAGCGCCAGTTCTTTCATCGCGCCCTGCAGCATGTCCAGTAGTGCTTCGGCTATATCTTCCTGAACATAGAGGCAGCGCAATGCTGAGCATCTCTGTCCAGCAGACTGGAAAGCGCTTTCGATAATCGCCGTCACTGCTTGTTCAAGCAGGGCGGTTGAATCAACAATCATGGCGTTGAGGCCACCTGTTTCTGCAATCAATGGTGCTCCGGGTGTCAGTTCATTTGCCATTATTGATCTGATGCGATGGGCCGTTTCAGTGGATCCGGTAAACGCAACGCCATTCACACGTGAGTCCGATGAGAGTGCAGCGCCGACTTTGGCACCCACGCCTGGTAAGAATTGTAGGGCGCTGAGGGGCACACCAGCCTCATGCATCAGTTCAACGGCCCTATGCGCGATTAGCGGTGTTTGTTCGGCCGGTTTTGCTAGCACTGCGTTGCCTGCAGCAAGAGCGGCGCTGATCTGCCCGGTAAAGATCGCTAATGGAAAATTCCATGGGCTGATGCAGGTGAAAACACCGGCGGGTGGAGCGGAGGGGGCATTGGCCCCGTAGTATCGCAGAAAATCAACCGCCTCGCGCAGTTCTGAAACTGCGTCGAGGGGTGTTTTTCCAGCTTCGCGGGCGAGCAGGGCGAACAATTCACCGAACCGTTCTTCGAACAGATCGGCAGCCCGGTTAAGAATGTCGCCTTTCTCACGGGCAGACATCTTCCAAGGTTTTGCCGCAGAAAGGGCTGTCTCGATATCTAGTGCACTTGCCTGCGCGACGGTTCCAGGAGAGTCAGAGGTCAAAAACGGATTTGTCACCGATGTTGCGGGATCTGGAGATATTGACCCTGCGATCAAAGGTGCGGCCTGCCATTTTGCGTGCCGATAAGTCTCCCGTCTCTCCTCCAAAAAAGCGAGAGTGGATACGTCGGTCAGGTCGAAGCCCTTCGAGTTTGCGCGCTCTGGTTGAAAGAGGTCAGGGCCGCGGGGAAAAGTGGCTTTTGTGTTTTCGACGAGCTGAAAGGGATCTTGCGCCACATCAGACGCTGGAACGTCTTCATCTATAATCTGGTTCACAAAGGAACTGTTGGCGCCGTTTTCTAGCAACCGTCGCACTAGGTAGGCGAGCAAGTCACGATGCGCCCCGACTGGTGCGTAAATCCTGCAATTGCAATTTTGCGTATCCAGAGCAAGCTGATGTAAGGCTTCGCCCATGCCGTGCAAGCGCTGGAACTCATACGTGGAATTGTCGTTGGCCATATTGAGAACCGCTGCCATGGTGTGGGCGTTGTGGGTCGCGAATTGGGGGTAGATCCTGTCGGTCATATTGAGAAGCTTGCGCGCATTGGAAATATAAGACACATCTGTTGCGGCCTTGTTTGTAAACACTGGAAAGCCATCAACCCCCAGCATTTGAGCGCGCTTGATTTCGGTGTCCCAATAGGCTCCTTTTACGAGGCGAACCATGAGTTTGCGGTTCAGTTTTCTCGAAAGCTCGTAGAGGGTGTCGATTGTTGGTCCGGCGCGTTTGCTGTAGGCTTGAACCACAACCCCGAAACCATCCCATCCAGCCAGTGACGGCTCGCAAAGCACGGCCTCAATTACGTCCATCGATATGGACAGTCGATCGGACTCTTCAGCGTCAACATTTAATCCCATGCTGGCAGATTTTGCGAGTAACGCCAGCGATCGTAGTCTAGGCACGAGCGTAGCCATTACTCGCTTGTGTTGTGAGATTTCGTATCGAGGGTGCAGCGCCGACAGTTTTACCGAAATGCCAGGATTGCGGCGAACGTCATCATACTTGCAGGCTGCAGCGATTGCCGTAATGGCGCGGCTGTAAGATAGGTGATAACGCATCGCATCGGCATCGGTTTTTGCGGCCTCACCGAGCATATCATAGGAATAGGTGTAGCCCTTGGCTTCCATGCCGGCAGCGCGGTCCATGGCAGACGTGATGGTTTCCCCTAGGACGAACTGGCGCCCCATTTCCCTCATAGCGCGACTAATGGCGGTGCGGATTACAGGTTCGCCCAGACGCTTGACCGCGCTGCGCAAAGTGCCAATCAATCCGGTTTTGTGGCTCTCGAGAACCTTGCCTGTGAGCATCAGCGCCCATGTCGACGCATTGACTAGTGAAGAGATCGATGCGCCAAGATGACGCCCCCAGTCCGACGGGGCAATCTTGTCTTCAATTAATGCATCAATAGTTTCTGCATCTGGGACCCTGAGAAGCGCCTCGGCTAGACACATCAATGCGATACCCTCATCAGTGGAGAGGCCATACTCGGCCAGAAAGCCCTCCATCAAACTCGGATTAGTCTGATTGCGGATTGTGCGCACAAGATCGGTTGCCCGTTCCGAAATCTGTGCACGTTCAGCTAAGGTTAAACCGGACTCGGCGGCAAGTGTCCGGACGAGGTCTGCTTCACTTCGATACGTGGCCGTATCTATCAAGTGGCGAGATGAAGGTATTGTCATTGTGTGTCCAGTTTTTTATTTAGTATAGGTTGTAAGTTTCAGGCAAATCGCCCGTAAAATTGTTTTTTTCAGAGAAAGTGAAAAGAAATTTGGGAATATCTAATGCAAGGTGAAAAGATTGATCTGGATAGGTTTGACTGTGCGATTCTGGATGTGTTGAGTACTGACGGTCGGATCTCGATCACTGACCTGGCACGTCGCATTGGCCTATCCAAAAGCCCAACCCAAGCCCGCTTACGGCGTATGGAGCGGGCGGGGGTGATAACCGGATATCGGGCCCTGCTGGATCCAGTGCAACTTGGGCTGGATCATGTGGCCTTTGTTGAAGTCAAATTGGCGGACACGCGCGAAAGGGCTTTACAGGCGTTCAATAAAGCCGTGTTGCAGGTAGCCGAAATTGAGCAAGCTCATATGATCGCAAGCCATTTCGATTATCTTTTGAAAGTTCGCACGAGTGATATGGCTGCTTACCGGACGATTCTCGGTGAGAAAATCTCTGCGTTGCCGCACGTAGCGAGCACATCGACCTATGTCGCAATGCAGGCTGTAAAAGATACTGGCCTCGCAGAGATGTGACTTTTCTGGGACTGGGTACTCGTGCGAGGCTTTGTTTATGAAACTATGTGCAATTCTGATACTACTAACGATTTCGGGGCGGGCTTTGGCTTGCCCAGTTGCTCCAGATCACCAGAACGCTCTTGATGTTCTCATTGACCAGCTCCAAAAAGCTCCGAATGAGGCGGTGGCTCGCGGTCTCTCAAATAATATGTGGACCTACTGGGCTGATGCACCCGATGAGATTTCTCAGGAAATACTGGATCGAGGCATGAGTCGGCGCGCGGCGTGGGACTTGTCGGGAGCTCGGGAAGACTTTGACCGTCTTGTCAAATATTGTCCCGAGTTTGCTGAGGGATACAACCAACGAGCCTTCGTCAACTTTCTACGAAAGGATTATGTGGCTGCGCTTCCTGACCTGGAGCGCGCCATCGTCCTGTCCCCACGCCACGTAGGTGCGTTGTCAGGGCGGGCTCTGGCATTGGTAGCGTTAGGGCGTGATGCGGAAGCTCAGGATGCTTTGGCGGAAGCTTTGGAGTTGAACCCATGGTTACCGGAGCGTCGTTTGCTAAAGCCCCCAGCGGCAAAGGAAAAGCAGGGGCAAGACCTGTAAGGCTTCAATGCCAAATGCACAAAAAAAGTTCGTGAGTAACCTTGTCCCGACCAATTACATCCATCACCCTTCGTTTTTGCAGCTACATGCTTTCACTGTCGCCTTTCAAAGTCCGCCACCTCCTGCCAAGGTTTGTAATCATTGGCATTTTGAAGCGTTTGAATAATTATGGTTCAAAACTTTCTCAAATAGTTAAAGTGCATTTCCTTTCAAGCCTCGCCGCTCTGCTGTCAGTTTTAATCGTGGGTGGGCAAGGCGTTTACGCGCAGTCGGTTGCGATTGGGTTAGAGGCAGCGCAAAGAGGCGACTTCGCGTTGGCTCTTGGGGAATGGCAACCATTGGCGGATCAGGGAGACGCAGACGCACAGTTTTACGTAGGTGTGCTGCACTTCAACGGTTATGGCGTCACTCAAGACCGAAATGCTGCAGAGAAGTGGTATCGCCTCGCGGCAGAACAGGGGTTGGCACGGGCGCAGTTCAATTTGGGCGTTATGTTTTTCAACGGATATGGTGTCGTTCAGAATTATAGCGAGGCTGGGAAGTGGTACCGCTTGTCGGCGCAGCAAGGCGAGGCTCAGGCGCAGAATAACCTTGGTTACATGTATTGGAAAGGCGAGGGTGTTCAGCAAGATTATCTGGAAGCTATGACTTATTTCCGTCTCTCAGCTGCGCAGGGGCACGGGCAGGCACAGTTTAGTCTGGGATGGATGTACTGGAAGGGTGAAGGTGTCGTTCAGGACGATGTTTTTGCGCACATGTGGTTTAGCATCGCGGAGTCTCAGGGCCATGACGAAGGAAAAAAAAATCGTATCGGGGTAGAGATGACAATGACGGCAAATGACATAGCAAAAGCGCAACTTCTGGTCCGCGATTGCGTTGCTTTGAACTTTAAGGGGTGCTGACTAGTTCGCATATTCATCCAATTACGGCGTCGGTAGTGTATTGCTAGAAAGTTACCGGCTGCACCGAAAGGCTTCCTCCTTCAGGTGGAGGATGTAAGGCGCATCACGCCGTAGCGTGATTTCCTTTTTGTTCCTATTTTGTTTTGGACACAAGTAGTTGGGGATAATGTGACTCCTCCCGTCCTTCAGGACGGAAGGAGTCACCAACCAAACGCGCGAGCATAGGATTATTGATGAGGCAAATGGCCAATGTGGCTGCGGCCACCAGCCGATTACATTGCCAGAGACCAATCTCAGCGGTTTGCTTCCGCATCACGAAGATACACCAAAGCGACTAACAGTCCGCTGAAACCCAGCATATGACCAATGGCCACAAGTCCAAAGGTGTAGTAGCTGTCCAGCACAATCGAAACAATGGCGTTCACATCTTCACTAGCTCCTGCATCAGCACATGCGCTGTCGTGAGAGTGTAGGACTTGAAAGGGTTGTCAAACTCCTCAATGACAGCGTCCCATCCGGACACCACATTCTCGTTGAAAATCACTTGTGGATTTCCTGCTTGATTTGAAAGACCCGCGCCAAAAGGCCAGCAGAAACAATGGAACTGATAAGCTGGGCAAAAGTCGTTGATTAAAAGTCTTCAAGATTTGAATTTTTGCCAAGGTAGCAGGGTGGTTGATTCCGCGTCTTCACCAAGAGGTGGAACGCTCGTCAACAGACCTTTTTTAGCACCGTTAGCGTGATGCATCTGAACCTAACGCTAGTTTCGAGGTGAAATATTATTTTTGGCCTCCCAGTTCACTGAAATGAGGTGATTAAGGGCTGCCAACGCCGTTATTTTTTAAAGTAAGCCGCGTATAGCCAAGTTTCGCATGAAGTGAGACGCTGCGAAGGTCCATTCCGAGCATTCGGTTGACAGACGTACCGTATTAGTCAGCGCACCCAGATGCGTATTTGCGATGGTGACAACGTCGCCAAGTTTATGGGTAAACCCTCCGCCTCGGGTGTCGCGATCCTTTGTCGGTGCGAAAAGTGTTCCCAAAAACAGCATTAGGCCGTCGGGATACTGGTGATGCCTGCCGATGGTCTGAGCCACTAGATCGGCTGGATCACGGCTAATTTGGGACATGCTTGAACTGCCGTCTAGAACAAACCCGTCTTCGCCCGTGACTGTTAGCGTCAGTTTAGCCTGACGCACATCATCCAGTGTATAGCCCTCAGTGAACAGGCGGATCATGGGCCCGATTGCGCAGGAAGCATTGTTGTCCTTCGCTTTACTCAGCAAAAGAGCGGATCTTCCTTCAACGTCGCGCAAGTTCACATCATTGCCGAGCGTCGCTCCTTTAATTTCAGCGCGTGAGTTGACGGCGAGCACAACCTCCGGCTCTGGGTTATTCCAAGTCGAAATCGGGTGCAGCCCGACATCGGCTCCATAGCCAACTGATGAAAGCACCTGTGCTTTCGAAAAGACTTCGGCGTCTGGGCCGATGCCTACCTCAAGATACTGGCTCCATAGTCCTTCTTCAATCAGGGCCTGTTTTACAGCGGTGGCGGCTTCAGAGCCAGGCACAATTTCGGATAGGCTTTCACCGATCCGGGCGGCGATCTTCGCGCGGATGACCTGTGCTCTTGTAGGATCGCCAGTGGCTTTTTCTTCGATCACGCGTTCGACCATGGATCCTGCGAAAGTGACGCCGCATGCTTTGATTGATTGTAAGTCGCAGGGCGCAAGCCATTGATGCTTCGCCTCTAACGGGCCAAGATCCTCACCTACCGCATTGCGAACAAAATCGCATGCGTCATCGCGTTCCATAATGTCACGAGTAGTGGGTGCAGTTTTCGAGGTAATATCAATTACCCTGCCGCTGCGAAAGGTTACTACGCAAGGGCCAATATCGGTTCGTTCGACGCGCCCTAGCCATAACCCGCTTGGGTCAAGTGTTGTGATAGTCATTTTCAGTTCCTGAGATAAGGGGAGCTTGCGAGGGAGCAGAACGCCCAATCGCTGAGCCGGATAAAGTGGACTGGCCCCAACAAACCTCGAATACGATCGAAATAGGGGCGTAAATCGTCAATCTGCTTACCAGACGTCTGATTTCATCCCTATTTTTAGGGATCAGCCTGCCGTATATGGCTCTAAAAATTAGGATGCAGTAAGGGATGATAGGTGAGTGGGCCCTTGTCCAACCCGCGGCCGTTGATCCATCGACTGGAATGCACTTTGGTTCTTTGTGGGAGCTTGAAACATTCAAGTTTGAAATCATGGTTACATCTCTATTCTGCCCAATACATAGATTGAATGACATCTTTGACGATGGAGAAGGGGTTGTAATTTTACGCAACATTGTTGGCTATTGATTGCAAAGGTGCATCAAGCCGGATTAGGCCCTCTAATCGCAGATCAGACCAAAGATCCATTGGAATATCGCGTTCCAGCAAGGTTGTGTTGGCGTTTACCTCCGCGGCGTTTACTGCCCCGGGGACGACAGTTTTAACGCAGGGGTGCTCAAGTACGAATTGAAGTGCAGCAGCGGCCAATGGTGTGTTGTGCGCTGAGCAGACTGCCTGAATTTTACGAACTTTCGCCATTACTTCCTCGGGTGCCTCGGCATAGTTGTATTTACAACCCGGTACAGCACCTGTGGCAAGAATACCGGAATTATATGGTCCTCCGAGGATGATGCCGACATCGCGATTTTTACAGAGCGGTAAGAAACTATCCAGTGCCTCCTGTTCTAGTAAGGTATAGCGTCCCGCAAGTAAGAACCCGTCAAAATCACCCAGCCCCAACAGCCGTTCACAGACTTGCCATTCATTCACGCCTGCGCCGATAGCGGCAATTTCACCGGCATCTCGCAACTCCGTCAACGCTTTGTATCCGCCGCGATCAAATAATTCGCGCACCTTTGCGTCCGAGGCTCCTTCGCTGCCCTGACTAAAAGCGCAGACGTCGTGGACTAATAGAATATCAGTATTAGCCACGCCAATTCGCCCACGGCTCGCATCGTAGGAACGCATCACGCCATCATATGTATAGTCGAATACGATCCGCCTGTGTGGCACATCGACGAAGGCCTCTGGGGTGACCTCGTGAGGTTCGCATTCCAGCAACAGACGCCCTACTTTTGTTGAAAGCTGGATATTGTCGCGCCCAAATTTTTTAATGGCCTTGCCAAAGCGAGTTTCAGAGCGCCCTAGTCCATACTGAGGCGCAGTATCAAAGAAACGGATGCCTGCATCATAAGCCGATTGAAGTGCAGCCTGCGCGTCCATGTCGCTAATTTTACGATACAGGTTACCGATTGGTGCGCCGCCAAAACCCATACGTGTCAGAGGAATGGGGCGGGCTGTACGGGAGTTAAGATGAGTGATATCCGAGACCTTCATCTGAAATCCTTTGCATTATTCATTGAGCAGCAGGCGAGAGGCTGAATATTCTGGAGTGCTGTTTCCACTGCTTGTCAGGTGCTCCATACGGGTGCGGTGTTGACGGTCGCGATGTTGCGCAAAGCTCTTCCCATTCATTCTGAAATTATCATCAGTTAACTATTGCCTAACATGTTAACATGTTAGCCGAAAGCGAGTGTTTAGTTGAAACGTCAACTATTAAGGTCGTTGGATGTCGTATTGCCCGTCCGAGATTTCCAGCCTGCTCGCGCAAAATGTGCTTTGAGGTTCTGCGTTAAGTTGAAACTAACTAGTGTCCCAATAGCTATTATACGTATCGCCGCCAAATGTGCAGTCCGTACCAAATTCAATTTTTGCTTAACACGGGAACGCCATATTGTGACGGTATCCGGAAATGACAATCCGCTTCGAATGTTTGAAGCACCGTGTAAGTAAAGCGGTAAAAATATTCACCTTGCTTGCCTTTTTTCTAAATATTGAGGCTGGCTTGCTCGCCTGCTACGACAACATCACCCGAATGTTGTGTGTGGATTTAATCTTTGTTTAGCAGTTATAAAAAATTGCGTCTTATGGCCCTTGAGTCTACCCAGTAAAATGCGTACCAAAATAATCGTCCCTTCGAGAAGGCCGTTTCAGTTCCACTAGGAGTTGTGACTGCGGATCGCCGGGCAACGCCTGATGCGGGCGTGATGGAATGGTAGACATACCAGACTTAAAATCTGTTGGGCGAATGCCCGTGTGGGTTCGAATCCCACCGCCCGCACCACAAACCACCTCAAGAACCAATAAAATAATGCTTTAGCGCCTGTTTGGGGGCTGCTTATCCCCCGAAATATGCAGCCAGCATACCTGCCGTTCACTGGTGACATCTGTTGTGATGAATTGCCTATAAAGCGTAACCGCTCACCGCCAAAATGCGAGCAAATCCCTGAAATCTTAAAGACTGTGACCGCTACAGGTGCGTCTGGTCTGTATTTACGGAGGTTTGCGAGTATGCAGCCACAACTATTGAACCAGCAAGAGAAAGCTGCCGCGTTAAACGTATCCATTGAAACGCTCCGTCGCTGGTACAAGCGTGGCGTTGGACCCGAATGCATCCAATATATGGGAACATTGCGCTATCTGCCAGAGCCGCACCTGTCACGTCAGTTAATGCCGCCAAGGCTCTCAGTGACGCTGTTAACGGTTTGGCCCCATCCACACAAACCGCGATTAAAACTCTTGAGGGTTTGGACGGCAAGATTGAAGAAATCTATCCCGCGCAAGCGTCGCAGTGCAATTTTTCCATCAACTGTCGATCAATTACGAGGACAGACGGCAGATGTTCTTGTTGCCCATAAAGTGCCTGGTACACATGACACGGTTTCTCTGCAATCGATGAATTGGCAGTTTCACTTGGTTCTAAATTGGTTGTTTATGGTCATCACCACGAAGCAATCACAACATGTCTTAAGGGACATGCCGCTGCCGTGCGGGGCATGGGCATGGCTGAAGTTTGGTATCCAGGTGAAATCGCCATCAATTGAATTAACCCTTGGCCGTCTTTGGACGATAGTATGAAAATTAACAGCATTAACTAGTCAAAATTGAGTAGACCAACAGAGTTTAGTAATCCGATCCCATCCAGCTAAGTCTTAAACGGTTTTGCGTGTGTTTCACTTTGGATGAATTTTAACTAAGGGAAGAGAGAGAGCATATTTTGAAACAGATATTTATATGACCAGGCCACAGCGAAAAGCTGTAGCCTGGACGCTTTTTGATTAAAGTTGGATGCGGAACCGAGCAAATCCGTCTGGACCCTCTCCGGCCGGTTCGATTTCAACACCTTCAATACTATCGCTGTATTCAGCTGCTTTTGGCCCCGTATCAAATAGTACTGTTGCGCCGTTTAGAGGGGCAAAACTCCAGTTCGCGTCGGCCTTTGGGCTGATTGTGCCCTGCTCAACGATATAGCGTACGATGACATCACGATTTGTATCTGGGCCCTCGAATATGACCGTGTCACCTAAGGCGCCGGGGAATTTGCCACCACCGCTTGCACGGTAGTTATTCGTGGCTATTACAAATTTCTGTTCTGTATCAATAGGTTTTCCGTTGAACATCAGGTTTTTAATTCGGTTTGCATCAGAAGCGCCAGGTTCTCCCTTGGTGCCAAACTTTGAAGGTTCGCTCAGATCAATTTCATAAGTCACACCATCAATGACGTCAAAGTTGTATGAGGGAAACTTTGGGTTCAGAAGAACCTGATCAGCTTTTCCTGGTTCGATTTGATTGAAAATGCCTGCAGACCGCTCAAGCCAATCCTTGACCTGAGCACCGGTCACGAGAACTGCGCGTGCTGTGTTGGGGTATAGATACAGGTCCGCGACATTTTTGATAGCTACGTTACCTTTAGGCACATCGGTATAATATTCGGGACCTCCTCGTCCCCCCGCCTTGAAAGGTGCTGCGGCAGACAAGATTGGAAGGTCCTCATAGTCAGTGCCCTTCATCATTTCACCTATGTACCAAGTCTGAGCAATTGACACGATCTGAACAGATGGATCATCGGCTACTAGTGCGAAGTAACTGTGCAAAGGCGCATCAGTTTTGCCGACAGCACGACGCACATAGGCAAGCGTTTCCTCGTGTTCTGTCGCGACTGACGCCAGCACTGCCTCATCATCTTTAACCAGCGCCGTGTACGATCGATCTTCGTTGCGTTTCGAAATTGGACGCGCTTGTGATTCATGCCCTACAATTCGCCATTCATTTCCATCCCGTTCGAGAACGAGATCTATCAGGCCTAAATGGCTACCCCAGTACCCGCCCATAGTGGCTGGCTTGCCGTGGATTGTGCCGGCGGTCGCGTCCACAGCCTCAAACCCTTCATATTTTGAAGATGGGAACACTCGGTGACTGTGCCCTGTCATTACTGCGTCAATTCCATCTACCGAAGCTACTGGCACGGAGGCGTTTTCCATACCACTTGTTTCCTGCGCTGCCCCGATCCCAGAGTGCGACAAAGCGATGATAATATCGGCGCCTTTTTCTTTCATCTCCGGAACGTAAGCTCTTGCAGTCTCCATTATATCGCGGGTCTGAACTTTACCTTCTAAATGGCGGCGGTCCCAGTTCATAATCTGAGGTGGAACAAATCCGATTAACCCGATTTTGATAGGATGGGTTACACCAGCTCCGTCTTTGATGGTGCGATCTAGGATCACGTAGGGTGCCACTAGGGTGCTATCGGCTGTCGGTGATCCATTCATCTCTTTGATCACATTTGCTGAAACCACTGGAAAGTTCGCCCCGGCCAACGACTTCATCAAAAATTCAAGACCATAATTGAACTCATGGTTACCCAAGGTTGATCCATCAAAGCCGACTGTATTCATGGCGGATATCACGGGATGCATGTCCCCTTCTTTCATGCCCCTTTCGTATGCGATGTAATCGCCCATTGGATTGCCCTGCAAGAAATCACCATTATCCAAAAGAAGTGAATTTGTTGCTTCAGCGCGGATTTGTTTAACTATGGACGCTGTTCTTGAAAGCCCAACGGTATCGCGTGGTTTGTCTGCATAGTAGTCGTATGGGAAAACATGCACGTGCAAATCAGTTGTTTCCATCAGTCTCAGGTGTGCCTGATTAGCGGCAGCGTGAACAGAAAACGGGTGGAGCGCTAGCAGACCTGCACTACCTGCCAAAAAAGATCTGCGGTCTAATTGAAGTGGCATTTTTTTCTCCATTATTGTTTATATATTATGGCCCACGACCTGCTCATAATGCGCGCAAAGCGGCATGAGCACGGGCATCTAGATGAAACACAATGTACAAGTTGTAGCAGGAATAATCAGTTTGATGCTAGTTACTAAAGTTTCTTTAGTAGATCATTGAACAAAATTTTTAAAATGCCGAAGAGCGGTTCAATGACCTAAAAGCACTTTGAGCAAGACGTTTTTGATTCTGCTCAGCTCGGAAGCAAGGGTACTCATCGCATTTGCAAGCATTTTGGAATTCGTGAATTACGCGAAGCTGCGTGCTGTCGCTTCCTTTGCTTATCTGGCAAAAGAAACTCAGCTGTGCTTGCCTGCAAACCGCTCTTGCCAAGTTTCCCGCTCATCGTCAGAGATTTTGCGAAAGGTAACATCTGGAACGGTAAAGCTATGCCCAGTGGTCAGTGTTTCAAGCGCTTCAGGAACATTATCGGGCCAGGTTTCGTCGGCACTTTCCATGGCTTTCATCAAAGTTGCGGCAGCATCCGGAATAAACGGTGCAGAAAGAACTGCGTATAGCCGGATCAGGTTAAGCGCCAAACGTATCTGCATTGCCGCGGTTTGTGGATCAGTCTTGAAGATCGACCATGGTGCCGCAGATTGCAGATATTCGTTACCCTCTGCCCATATTGCGCGCAGTTCTTGTGCTGACTTGCGAACCTCCATATTCGACATGTGACCTTCAAACTGGCGAATCCGTAATGACAGGGCGGAGATTAGGGCGTACTCGATCTTGGTGTAGGAGCCGCCTGCGGGCACATTTTCGCCAAATTTTGAACGGCAGAACTTCGTTACTCGGCTAACGAAATTACCGAGTACATCGGCTAGATCCTTGTTCACGGACTGTTGGAAGTTTTCCCAAGTGAATTCGCTATCACTACTTTCTGGTGCATGACTTAGTAGCCACCACCGCCAGTAGTCAGCCGGTAAAATATCTAATGCTTGATCCATAAAAACGCCGCGTCCGCGGGACGTTGAGAACTGGCCACCATCATAATTTAGGTAATTGAATGACTTAATGTAATCTACAGCTTTCCAGGGCTCTTTGGATCCTAAAATTGTGCAAGGAAAGCTCAGAGTGTGGAATGGAACATTATCTTTGCCCATGAACTGAGTATAGGTCACATCATGGGCGCCTTTGTCCGTTCGCCACCAACGCTGCCAATCTTGACCTTTGCCTGCGGCAACCCACTCCTGAGCGCAGGCAATATACTCAATTGGAGCATCGAACCAGACATAGAAAACTTTGCCTTCCATCCCTGGCCAGTATGTGTCGCCGCGCTTAACGGGAACACCCCAGTCAAGATCACGGGTGATGCCCCGGTCCTGCAGGCCATCACCGTCATTTAGCCATTTGTTGGCAATCGAGGTGGTTAGGATTGGCCAGTCAATTTTGCTGTCAATCCAGTCTTGCAGTTTGTCGCGCATTTGGGACTGGCACAGGAAAAGATGTTTGGTTTCGCGCTCTTCAAGATCAGTGGATCCGGAAATCGTGGAGTAGGAATTTATTAGGTCTGTTGGCTCCAATTGCTTCGTGCAGTTGTCACACTGGTCGCCTCGCGCACCTTCAAAGCCACAATTTGGGCAGGTACCCTCAATGTAGCGATCAGGCAGAAAGCGTTTATCTGCATTCGAGTATATCTGTGTTTCAACAACTTCGCGCACTAACCCCATGTCAGCCAGACGTCCGGCGAAATGTTGGGTCAATGCATGATTCTGTGGGCTGGATGAGCGGCCGTAGTGATCGAAACTCAGACGAAAACCGTTTGCAATTTTGGCCTGAATCTCGTGCAACTCTGTGCAGTACTCTGCGACGGGCACGTTGGCTTTGGCGGCGGCCAACTCGGCGGGTGTTCCATGTTCATCTGTAGCGCACAGGAACAGCACTTCGTGCCCGCGGGCGCGTAGGTAGCGGGCGAACAAATCGGCAGGTAGTTGGCTTCCTACAAGGTTCCCGAGGTGCTTGATCCCGTTAATATACGGTAGGGCTGAGGTGATCAGGTGGCGCGCCATGTCAGGCTCCCATGCTTCATCTTCGCATTCGGTTTAGACGAAACTGCGGGGCAGTGCCAGAGGGTGAAACTGCCCACCTGCATCTGCGTTAGTTAGATTGCAAAACTACATCTGCATGTCTCAGCGTGCGACGTTTTTTGGTGTGGCTCTTATCAAGTCGTTTTAATTTTGGCGCTGTATGAGGCTAGCTGAGGCTTTTGGGGTAGGCCAGTCACTTTCCAGCATTTTATTGGGTCGGTGCGAGCACGTAGACGTGTCAAGGTCCAGGCGTCTTCTTCTGCGCTGTGGGCTTGCGCCATATGCCAGCGACTCTCTACTCCTTGCGCACCGCCATTGCTAGGGGTGAGAATAAGCCCCAGCGGCGTTTGACCGGTCTCTCGCATGCTGGTTTCGGCGGCTATGTGCAGCCGCCGCACTGGGGTGAGGGCGGGCAATCCGGGCAGATCGGCAACCACCAGTGGTACCAGTCCTGCACGTAGGGTTTCCTCCATCGTCCAAAGCAGTTCTTCGGAGCGGCGTGGGGTAATGAAAGTAAACCTTCCGGGATTAACAAACTGGGTCATGCCATCAGGATTGAGAGGGGCTGCGCTCCAGTTTGGGGCAATCCAGAATACGGGACCTCTGGTATGGTGGGCCAGCCACAAAGCAAAAGTGTAGCGTGCTGGGCCGCAGGCTTCGTGCAGGCGAGATAGTGCCAAACCGATGCCGGGGGCCGGCTCTAAGATGGGGCGCTGCCGTTCATGGGCTCGTTTGAGAAGATGATTCACCATATACGTACTTTAAGATGTTCTTTTTTTGTTCTCAATATCATTCTCTTTACCTGCGCGTTGATTTCCGTCACCGTGATTGCAGTAGAAAGGAATATCATGAGCGAACATGGATATCAGAGCGGCAGGTTAAATCTGCCATTTGTCGGCATTTCGACATTCGGCAAACGACCTTATGTCGAGAACTGGTCCGCGATTGAAGCAGATGTAGCCATTTTGGGTGCACCTTTCGACTTTGGTACACAGTGGCGCAGCGGTGCGCGGTTTGGACCTCGAGCGGTGCGTGAAGCCTCGACCTTGTTCAGTTTTGGTCATGCAGGGGCTTATGATCACGAGGACGACGCCATCTATCTGCCGGCATCGGTTCGCATGGTGGACATTGGTGATGCAGACATTGTGCATACCAACACAGAGAGGAGCCATGCTAACATTGAGGTTGGCGTACGGGCCATTCTGGAGGCAGCAGCACTTCCGGTCGTAATCGGTGGTGACCATTCAGTAAATATTCCCTGTATCACCGCGTTCGAGGGGCAGGGTGATATCCATATTCTGCAAATTGATGCTCATCTGGACTTTGTTGATGAGCGTCATGGGGTGCGATTTGGACATGGCAATCCAATGCGACGTGCTGCTGAAAAACCTTACGTTACGGGGCTGACACAGGTGGGTATCCGAAATGTTAGTTCCACAGCCCGTGAGGGCTATGACGATGCTCGCCGAATGGGCAGTGATATTCTAAGTGTTCGGCAAGTTCGCAAACTAGGCCCTGATGCGGTGATTGCGCGCATCCCGGATGGCGCACGCGTTTACGTAACGATCGATATAGATGGGTTTTGTCCTTCGATTGCGCCGGGCACTGGAACGCCAAGCCATGGAGGTTTCTTGTATTACGATGTTCTCGAAATACTACAGACACTCGCCAATCGTCACAAAATTGTGGGCATTGACCTGGTCGAGGTGGCACCGGATTACGATCCCACCGGAACAACCTCTGTGCTTGCGGCGCAGATTATTCTAAATGTTTTGGGGTTCATTTTCCACGCGCGCGACACAGGATGATTTCAAAAAACTTTTGGCTGCAACATGACAGCCCTTGCGCACTCAATATCTGCGTTTAATTTGGTGAAAAACATCCTCCAGACAGGACAAAAATTATGAAAATGAACCCGTTGGGCCGCACTGGCATTAAAGTTTCGGAGCTTTGCATCGGAACAATGACATTTGGCACTCAGACGGATGAGGGTGAATCACATGCACAGATCGACATGGCTCTCAATTATGGAATCAATTTTCTGGATACGGCTGAAATGTACCCAGTTAATCCGATCAGCTCTCAAACTCAGGGCGACAGCGAAGTAATCGTAGGCAATTGGATAGCAAGTAGTGGTCGCAGGAATGACGTCGTAGTTGCGACCAAACATTCCGGCGCGGGCTTGAGGCATATTCGTGATGGGGCGCCGATCACGGCATGTAGTATTTCAGAGGCCATTGAGGGATCACTTAAACGGTTGAAGACTGATTACATTGACCTTTATCAGTTCCATTGGCCTAACCGTGGGTCGTATATGTTCAGGCAGAATTGGCGCTTTGATCCCTCAAAACAAGACACTACGAGCACATTGTCACACATGGAAGATGCCCTTGAAGTTTTGCAAAGGGAAGTAGATCGAGGACATATCCGAGCTTTTGGTCTATCTAACGAAAGCGCTTGGGGCACGAGCCAGTGGCTGCGAATGGCACAGGCTGTGGGCGGGCCGCGGGTGGCGTCCGTGCAGAACGAATACTCTTTGCTGTGTCGTTTGTACGACACGGACATGGCCGAGATGAGTGTGCACGAAGACCTCATCTTGCTTGCGTTTTCGCCTCTCGCGACTGGCTTGTTGACCGGCAAGTATCAAGGCGGCGCTGTGCCTGAAGGGTCGCGCAAATTACTTCAGGAAACGCTGGGAGGTCGCGTCACCCCACGGGTGTTTGAGGCAGTGGAGGGCTATCTGTCAATTGCTCGCCGTCATGGGCTGGATCCAGTCCACATGGCGTTGGCATTTACGTTGCAGCGCCCTTTTATCTGTAGCTCTATCTTTGGAGCGACACGATTGGATCAACTCGAGCATATTCTCAAAATGGATGGTCTTCGTTTGAGTGATGCAGTGCTGGATGAAATAGATCAGGTGCACATCCAGTACCCAATGCCATTTTAATAAAAACCTAGTCGAAACCGCGTGACGTCATAGACATTGGGAAGCGCCACACAATGGCATTTTCAAACTCTGTGGCGTTTAGGTTAATTTTTGAGTAATGCGTAAAGCGAATAGTCAGGCGAAGCTTATGGATTAAGCAGCTTGCTTACGGTGCAGGGATTGGACAAGCAATGCAGAACGAGATTTTGGCCGTTGTTCGGGCTTCGACACCTCGCCGTTGGTTGGGTATTTTTGTGCTGGGCTCTTTAGGTTGCTTATTAGTTTATCTTGGCTTCACAACATCGCCATCGTTTGCGTGGCAAATGTTTCTGATCATAACTGGGTTTGCGTTTTTGTGGTTAGCAAATGCAACGCGTCGAGCGACAGAATTCCAAATAGAACTGACTCGTCAAGAAATACGCACCAGTTCGGGCGAAATCATCGCATATATCGGTGACATTACGCAGGTTGAACGAGGTGTGTTTGCCATGAAGCCGTCAAACGGTTTCCTACTGCGGCTCAAGACTTCCCGTGCACGCCGGTGGCAACCCGGTCTTTGGTGGGCGATGGGGCGAAAGGTCGGTATCGGTGGAGTAACTCCAGCATCACAATCAAAGGCCATGGCCCAAATCCTGGAGGCAATTCTCGCCGAGGCAGTTCAGGAAGCCGACCATGCCAATTGAGGAGCAAACCTTGGACGTGTGAATACAAACGTATTCATGCTGATATTGTTCATCCCGATGTTGACTGGCGGATCGTAGGTGCCAAAAGACTGAACCAAAATTAGGCGTTCTCCATCGACCATGACGGGTAATTTATCTTTCAGTGTAACAAGGTCAGCTTCTGCCAGCCCGGTATCAAGGCCTGTACCAAAGGACCAGTCGAGACTGTGCTCGTCGTCGGAACTGTCGTACGCAATGACACTGATGCGCAATGCGTCGACGTTATCTAATTTCGACATACTTTCGAACAAACTCATGGCATTGTTTATATAGGCTTCGTTCACGGCCGCGGTTTCTCGTGACAACATGTCCGAAATTGTGAACGCTGCTTTTTCGGTCGATGACCGTGTTTTGTACATGTCAAAAAAAACGGCCATTGCCAGAAATGCCCAAAATAACGCTGGCACGATTATTACGGCTTCTATTGCAACCGTTCCCTTCGTGTCGTCGCGAAAATGCTTGAGAAATGATTTAAAAGGAAAAGTTACGTAGGTCATTTTGGTTCCTGGACAAAAGCTGTGGTTGTAACAAGCGCGTAGTCGCCAGCATTGTCTGTTTCAAAAGATGCGCCCAACCCTGTGGTTGGGAATAACGGTTCAATTTTTGCGCAGGCTCGCAAAACCATCAGTTGGTTGCTTACCCCTGACTCAAATGTCGAAAGCGGCTGAACCACTTCGGCGCGATCTGTGCAAACTGTTTCTGTCGGAATACCAGTCCAATTACGCAGATCCATCGTCATCATCTCAAGTTTCAAGTTATTGGAACAATCGGGGATTATACTGGCAACTTCACAAATATCGTCGCGTATATCGTCATGAACAAAGTCTACTCCCGTGGTCAGACGAATATCGCGGACGACCACATCGAGCGCCCGCTCCAGAAGAGCGTAGCGCAACGTCAGCACTCCTAATTCGACTGATGACAGCAAAATAATCAGTAAAACTGGCACCATGATAACAAATTCGATTGTGGCATGCCCGTCTTCAGATGTCTTAAAATAGGAGAAATACTTGGGAGCGCGCGTCTTCATTGCGTTAACCTCAATTGACGAATGGATGTCGCAATGGCTGCAAACGCATCAGAGATTTCTAAACCATCTACGTCGAAATAATGACTGTCAGAGCTGGCACAATCTTTCAGAATTGCTTGCCCAGAACTTGGCGCCTCAAATCCTATCGAGAAGACGATGATGTCCTCTTCTTTGGCTGCGTCGCAGATATTTTTTGTGCGATTGTTCTTTGTCTCAGAGCCAACATAGGCACGCACGTCATAGTACCATTCGTTCCATGCCTGATTATCATTCATCCAAGGTTCGTAATTGTCTTCGACGTTCGCCTCGAGCGATGTATAAGCCCAAAGATCAGGATATTGCAGGCGCACGGCCTCGCCAGCTTCTGAGACGGTTGTGATAACTTCTTCATACGTCTTCCTGTTGCCCCATTTCTTGCATTGTCCCTTTTTCTTTCCCTTTTTACGATACTTTTTGCAGTATTCCTCGACATGTTCGATCCATTCGCTAGACGTGATCTCGCCATTACCAAACGGATGATCTGCCCATTCGTCAGTATTTGGCCAGTAGTAGAGGCCGTCATCGTTTTCGTCGTTGTTATTCTGGTCGTCGTAATCAGTACCCACGTAAACGGAATACAGTTTCTCTGAATCGTTCCACCAAATATTTGAGTCACCATCACGAAAGTCGTTGTTTACGTAATATTGCGACGTGTTTCGACCGTCAGTCATCAACACTACCACTTTTAGCGACTCGGCATCATTGTGGCTGTAAGGGCGTCCGGCAAAGTCGGCTGACACATCGCCTTGCTCTATCAGATGGCTGATCGAGGCCTGTGTAGACGGATCTAAGAGGGCTGTTCCCCATTTCATGCCAACGTCAATTGATGTGTTACCCGTTGCGTAAAGATTGTCGATATAATCTTTGAGAGCGTCCAAATCATGCTCTAAAATGAGCGCTTCACTTTGTTCATCGGGACGACAGACCGGCCAAGAGACGAGATTCTTTGGTTCATCGTCTCTCCCATCAAAATCACCCCAAGGGCTGAAATGCATTGCCTGTTTCCAGCGATCCATTGGGTTAAGACCTACTGTCTCAAAGTCGCCACTGCTAAAATGAATACACTGTGAATATCCCTGCTGGTTCGACGCGGCTTCCGAGGCGCCTTCGTCAAGAGCAGTGTCTACATCTATGTCTCCGTTTATGGACGCGTTGAGGGTGTCGAATAGATTTTTGGAAATCGAGACCTGCGTGGCATATGGAATGATTGATACAGAAAGTGCGCCGTCTTCCGTATTTTCGACCATTGCCTCGACGAAATCCTTGGCGGCGACCTTGAGGTTAGACAGTCTTGAGTTCGAATTCATCGAACCCGATACGTCTAAAACTAGAGAGATTTCAAGATTTCCAATGCGCTCCACAGCTGTCCCCGTTACCGCAGCTGTAAGAGTTTCGACCCCAACCATCTTCATAAAAATGGTGTCGATATTTGTAGCTGCCGTGGCTGAAACTGCTCGGTAATTTAAGCCTTGGTCAACGTTAACGCTGCTGAGGTAGTCAGTCATTCCGGCTTTTTCAAAGTAGTCTTCAACGACCTCTTTCGGAGCAAGAGTTTGGTCAAGATCAGCGGCAGAAATGATGGCGCGGTCAAGAGTATGCTGCAGGCGCGTGCGTTTCATCTCTGAGTGCATGATGTCGACTCCGAGCCCTCCAACCATTAAGATCATTAGGAAAAGAAAAATGGCAAATCCAACGATTACGCCATCTTCGTTTCGCCAGAAACGGATCAGGCGGGCGGGTACAGTACTTGCAAAAGAAGGATACTCAGCTTGCAGAATTTTTTGCTTTAATTCTCGCATCTCTATAATCCAATTCAGTCCAAAAGTTGTCTTTTCACCCATTCAGATGAACGTTTTTCTCTCATTATGTCTCTCCACTAAAATTCGGGCAAAATTTAGACAAAAGCATGCTTGGTATGTGGGAAGGCAGCCAAATAAATTGCCTGATTTTATATCTTTATAAACAATGTTATGTGCTGGAGCGTATTGTCCACACGACCGAAACGACCTTAAAATTTCATCGGTTTTTCAATCATCACTCGTAAAACTTTATGAAACAGGCGTAGGGTGCCAAGGAGTACAGATGCGGTCGTGAGTCGCAGCCACAGGCTTTTGGAGAGGTTTATTGTGAGCGTTATCAAAGAACCGAGTTTTCGAGAAAGTGTTGATTTGATGTTTAACCGAGCGGTGTCCCTTATGGATTTACCGCCTGGCCTCGAAGAAAAAATACGTGTGTGTAACGCGACCTATACAGTTCGCTTCGGCGTGCGATTGCGCGGACGCATTCAAACCTTTACCGGATATCGGTCGGTGCACTCGGAACATATGGAACCCGTTAAAGGTGGTATTCGGTTCGCGCCGTCAGTCAATCAGGATGAGGTTGAGGCCTTAGCTGCGTTGATGACGTATAAATGTGCCTTGGTCGAGGCACCCTTCGGCGGTTCAAAAGGGGGCCTTTGTATCGATCCGAGGGAATTTGACGAACATGAACTGGAGCGTATTACTCGCCGTTTTGCATACGAATTGGCTAAACGTGATCTAATTCATCCGAGCCAAAACGTTCCTGCTCCCGACATGGGCACCGGTGAACGCGAGATGGCGTGGATTGCGGATCAGTACGCCCGGATGAATACCACCGATATTAATGCGAGAGCCTGTGTAACGGGTAAGCCATTGAATGCCGGAGGTATTTCGGGCCGTGTTGAAGCCACAGGGCGTGGTGTTCAGTACGCCTTACGTGAATTCTTTCGTCACGGAAGTGACGTGGAAAAGGCTAATCTAGATGGGTCTCTGGAAGGCAAGCGTCTGATAGTGCAGGGCCTAGGTAACGTGGGTTATCATGCCGCGAAGTTCCTTAGTGATGAGGACGGATCTGTTGTCACAGGAATAATTGAACGTGATGGTGCCTTGTTTAGTTCAAATGGATTGGATGTCGACGCCGTGCACCAGTGGCTGATAAAACATGGGGGAGTTGCCGGGTATCCCGATGCCACCTATTCCTCAGATGGAGCCGTAATGTTGGAGGAAGACTGTGACATTCTGATCCCAGCGGCTTTGGAAGGCGTTATCAATCTCTCGAATGCAAAGAATATAAAAGCGCCGTTGATAATTGAGGCTGCAAATGGCCCAATCACAGCCGGCGCGGATGATGTGTTGCGTGAAAAGGGCACCGTTATCATTCCGGATATGTATGCCAACGCGGGCGGAGTAACGGTATCCTATTTTGAGTGGGTAAAGAACCTAAGTCATATTCGTTTTGGGCGTATGCAAAGACGGCAGGAAGAAGCGAGACATCAGTTGGTGATTGATGAGCTGGAACGGCTCGACCGCTACCTGGGCGATGCTTGGTCAATGACACCGGCATTCAAGGAAAAATATTTGCGTGGTGCGGACGAGCTTGAATTGGTTCGGTCCGGCTTGGATGACACTATGCGTATTGCTTATCAATCGATGCGAGAAGTTTGGCATGATCGGGCAGATGTTGGGGACCTGCGTACGGCCGCTTATCTGGTTTCGATTAATAAAGTTGCGGCAAGCTATCGTGCAAAAGGGCTGTGATGACTATCGTTCATTGATTTAGAGTCGTCCTGCAGGTGGTGGTCTTTTCGTATTTTTGTTTCAAATTTACTCTCTGCGCGAGGATCGGTCTTTATGGTTAGGGGTTTCGTCACCGTATTAGCACCCATTTTACGGGCGCTTTGGGGTTGCCAAAACCAGTGGATGAGGCGGCCACATACCGAGCTTTAGCATTCACTTAGACCAAATTTAACAAGGATTGCGCTTGCCGCAAAATGGTTTGTGAGGCATCGAAAAGCTTGTTACCGCCATCTATGATGCGCAAGTTTGCAAAACTTTGAAAAGCTGCAGGTCTCAGTGTTTGGACTGATTGAGCCGCCATCCACAATGTATAGGGAACGAGTAGCAATTCTGCAGAGCTCTAATGACCTGTGGTCACCTCGCTTACGTTTCCTCAGTGACCAACTTGAAGGTGTATTAGCGAGTGCCTACGAGTGAGAACGCATTTGGCAAGGCAAACACTTAAGTGAGAGGCCGGTCACAAAGCGAAAACGCATTTTTTTGAATAGTTTGGTTAAGTCTTGCGTAAGGAAAAGAGTATTGGCAATTACTCAAGTAAAAAAAGAGGTCAGAATGTTTATCAATCGCGCACTTAAGGTCGTTTTTGCAGCCTACTTTTTTTGGAACCACCAAGCAGTTGCACAGCAAAGCCCGGGATGGTTCGGGGTGGTTGACGGCTTGGGCGTTTACCAGTCCGATTCTGATCTGAGCGCTGGAGGTTCGTTTTCTGCGAACCGCACCTTTTTGCGCGGAGGAGCGCTGTACAGAACCACAAATGCAACTTCGTTTGGGCTTCTTTTGAGTTACGGTCAGTTTTCATACGATTTCAACGTGCCGGGTGCCGCACCATGGGAAGATGTTCGCGACGTTCGCATTTCGGCTCCGATCCGGTTTTCGGTTGGAGATCGGACAGGTGTTGTTATCTCCCCACAGCTAAGGTGGGACTATGAAACGGATGCCAGCGCTTCAGACGGGTTCTCATACGGTGTGTTCGCTGGAGTGGGTTGGAAAGCGTCTCAATCGCTCACGATTGGTCCTGCTTTTGGCGTGTTCTCAAAGATTGGGGGCGGGAAATTGGAAGCTTTTCCTGCTCTGCTGGTCGACTGGGACATCTCAAACCGTTGGAATTTAAGTACTGGAACGGGGCTAGGTGCGTCTCAGGGCCCCGGTGTATCGCTTAGTTATCAGGCAAGCAAATCAACCACTATTTCGCTCATCACCCGATCAGAGCGCGTTAGGTTCCGGTTGGATAACGCTGGTGTTGCGTCAGGTGGAGTAGGCGAAGACGCAAGCATCCCAGTTGTGCTCTCTTTGGGATATGAACCAAATCCAGGCGTGTCATTAGTGGCATTTGCTGGTGCGGAGTTTGACGGTCGATTGAAACTTGAAAACGCATCAGGCTCGGTTGTTAGCTCGCAATCATACAAAACAGCTCCGATTGCGGGTTTATCCTTCAAGTTTCGATTTTGAGTTGAGTTTTTTTGTGTGATAGACAATCCTAAACCATTCTTGTCACCTTTGCAGGCTTTGAAGATTTGCCCGTGATATACCGTGACATTACGCTTTCGCACAAAGATAATCTCCGCTGTCGGGACGATGTGAAGTCATAATAAGTCAGAATATATAGCTTGTTGACCAGATTTTGTGCTGTGAGCCTTGTAATTGCTGCATGAGCGCGCTTTGTTCAATCAACATCCAACAGGAGGACAGGATGCGGTTTTCTGGATGGAAAATTTTCAGTGAGGGATTGACTGGAAATCAGGGGTGGCAGCAGCACTGGCGTGATGCGCAGCCAAAATCTGAGTATGACCTGATTATTATTGGCGGTGGCGGACACGGGCTATCAACAGCTTATTATTTGGCCAAAAATCATGGTATTTCTAAGGTTGCAGTTCTGGAAAAAGGATATTTGGGGGGTGGCAATATTGGCCGTAACACCACGATCGTGCGTGCCAACTATTTCCTGCCGGGCAACTCTGAATTTTATTCCCACTCGTTGAAATTATGGGAGGGGTTAGAAGATGAGCTAAACTACAACGTGATGCATTCTCAGCGTGGTTTGATAAACCTGTTTCACTCTGACGGTCAGCGAGATGCTTTCGTGCGGCGTGGAAATATGATGAAAAATCAGGGTGATGACGCAATTTTGTTGAATAGGAAGGGTGTGCGCAAGCATTTGCCATATCTTGATTTTGAACAAACTCGTTTCCCAATCTATGGTGGTCTCTTCCACCCGCGCGGCGGTACAGCGCGTCATGACGCAGTTGCCTGGGGTTATGCTCGTGGGGCGTCTGATCGCGGTGTCGACTTAGTACAAAATTGCGAAGTGACTGGAATTGATATTCAGGATGGCATTGTTCGTGGTGTCCAAACCAGCCGGGGCCCAATCAAAGCTAAAAAGGTTGGTATTATCGTAGCTGGGCGGTCGGGACTTGTTGCTGGAATGGCTGGACGGCGGTTACCAATCGAGAGCCATGTCCTTCAAGCCTTCGTTACCGAAGGTTTGAAGCCGGTGATCGATCACGTCATCAGTTTTGGAATGGGACATTTCTATATCAGTCAGTCGGACAAAGGGGGATTGGTGTTTGGTGGCGACTTAGATTTTTACGCTTCATACGCACAGCGTGGTAACTTGCCGATGGCTGAACATGTGATGGAGGCAGGCATGACGCTTATGCCCATGATTGGTAAAGCAAAGGTGCTTCGTAGCTGGGGTGGAGTTATGGACATGACGCCGGATGGCAGTCCGATCATTGATAAAGTAGACGGGATTGATGGTCTTTATATCGATTGTGGGTGGAACTATGGTGGCTTCAAAGCTGTGCCAGCATCCGGCTGGTGCATGGCGCACCTGATGGCTACCGGTGCACCGCATGCAGTAGCCTCAAAATATCGATTAGACCGATTCCGTACCGGTGTCGGCATTATGGATGAAGAAGGCACAGGCTCGCAGCATAATCTGCACTAAGGGAAACTAGCATGCGAATTTCATGTCCTAATTGTGGTGAGCGGGATCGGCGAGAATTTTATTACATGGGTGATTCAGTCGCTCTTCATCGTCCGAATGCCGATGCGGATGAAAGCATGTGGGATGACTACTTACATATTCGTGATAATCCGGCCGGTGACACTTGTGATCTATGGTACCACGAAGGGGGATGCGGAGCATGGATTGTTGTGACCCGAAACACGCTGACCCATGAAATCCACAAAACGGAGCTGGCCTCGAAAGTGAAGGAAGCGCACAGATGAGGCTCGAAAAAAAAGGCCTCATCGATAGGTCGGCACCCGTCACGTTCACTTTTAATGGGTGCACCTACGATGGGTTCGAGGGTGATACGCTAGCCTCGGCACTCTTGGCTAATGATGTGAAACTAGTTGCGCGGTCATTCAAATATCATCGACCGCGTGGGATCATGGGGGCAGGCAGTGAGGAAGCTAACGCGCTGGTCACGATAGGGCATGGGGCTTCTCAAGATCCGAACGTAAGGGCCACAGTACAGGAGGTTTTCCAAGGATTATCGGCGCGATCTCAGAATTGCTGGCCAAGCTTGGATTGGGATGTGCTGTCATTAAATGATCTTGCGGCACCATTCCTAGGAGCTGGTTTCTACTATAAAACATTCATGTGGCCGAGGGCACTTTGGGAGAAGATTTATGAGCCGGTGATTCGACGCTCTGCCGGAATCGGTGCACTGAGTGCTGATCACAACGCTGACGCCTATGAAAAGGCTTTTGCATTTTGTGATGTATTGGTGATTGGCTCTGGTCCTGCAGGTTTGATGGCAGCGTTAACTGCCGGGCGAGCGGGGGCCGATGTCATCCTTGCGGAGGAAGATCATCTCATGGGTGGTCGGCTTAACAGCGAAGTCGAACAAATCGATGGCATGACTTCTGCAAAATGGGCGGCGCAGATTATTATGGAACTTGGACAGATGTCAAATGTCCGGCTGATGCAACGGACAACCGTGACTGGCGCGTATGATCAAGGCACATACGGAGCTCTGGAGCGTGTTTCGCATCATTTGTCTGACCGAGGTGATCGCCCAGTTGAGTGCTTTTGGCGGATTGCGACTAAGCGTGCCATCTTGTGCGCTGGTGCTTTGGAGCGTCCAGTAGCATTTCAAAACAATGATCGGCCGGGCATTATGACAGCAGGTGCAGTGCGCAGCTATGTGAATCGTTATGGAGTTGCCCCCGGCCAGCGGGTAACGGTATTCGCCAACAATGACGAAGCCCATCGAACGGCGCTTGATTTGATCGGTGTAGGTGTGGATGTGACTGCCGTGATCGATAGTAGGGCGGATGCACCAAAAAGCGATCACTTCCAAGTAATACGGGATGCACAAATATGCAATTCTGCGGGCCGTAGGCGCCTTGAATCTGTCACGTATCGCACAACAACAGGCGAAAACAAGCTAGAGACTGATTGCCTGGCTGTTTCAGGAGGTTGGAACCCGACTGTGCATTTGACCTGCCACATGAACGGAAGGCCCGTATGGAATGATGATATCCAGTCATTTATTCCGGTTGCTGGCATGGTAACTGGTCTTGGCACTGCTGGAGCTTGTCAGGGGACTTTCTCTACCCATGGCGCTTTGCATGAGGGAGTGCTGGCTGCAGAGGCAGCTTTGGATGCGCTGGGTCTAAAACCGATCACAGAATCTTTGCCGGAAGCCGAGGATCGACCCTATCAGATAGCTGCGCTGTGGGCTGTCGGTGGTAGAGGCCGTGCTTGGATTGATTTTCAAAATGATGTCACCGTCAAGGATATAAAACAGGCGGCAACTGAAAATTTTGCTAGCGTCGAGCACATGAAGCGCTACACGACGCAAGGCATGAGTCCGGATCAGGGCAAGAATTCGAATGTAGTGGCCTTGGCAGTCTTGGCCGACGCTACAGGGCGTGGAATTCCAGAGACTGGCACAACGACGTTTCGGCCACCGTTTGTACCGGTGTCCATTGCAGCTATGGGTGCGGGAGCTCAGGGTATGGGCTTTGCTCCACAAAGGTTTACCACTAGCCACAAAGCCAGTGTCGAACGTGGCGCGCCAATGATTGAAGCAGGCCTGTGGTACCGTCCAAGTTATTTCCCGGCGCCTGGCGAAAATAACTGGCGCGAAGCGTGTGACCGCGAGGTCAACATGGTGCGTAATACGGTTGGGATTTGCGATGTTTCGACACTCGGTAAGATCGATATGCAAGGAACCGATGCCGGGGCGTTTTTGGATTTTGTATACTCTAATGTGTTTTCCACTCTGAAAATTGGGCGGGCGCGATACGGATTGATGCTGCGCGAAGATGGAACTGTAATGGATGACGGCACAACGGCCCGCATCGGCGAGACACAGTATGTAATGACAACCACTACGGCAGGGGCAGGCTCAGTAATGCGTCACCTCGAATACACTCAACAGTGTTTGTGCCCAGAACTTGACGTATCGATGTTATCGATAACTGAGCAATGGTCACAGTTTGCTGTAGCAGGTCCGAAGTCACGGGAGTTAATTAACGCACTAGTCGATGAAGATGTGACTGACGAAACTTGGCCTTTTATGGGGTGTGGTACCGTTTGTATTGAGGGCGTAAGTGGTCGTCTGTTTCGAATTTCCTTCAGTGGCGAACATGCTTACGAAATCGCAGTGCCGGCACGATATGGTGATAGTTTATTCCGACTTCTGACAGCGCGGGCAGAAGCGTTGGGTGGAGGCCTTTACGGAATGGAGGCGCTGAATGTGCTGAGGATCGAAAAGGGCTTCATCACGCATTCCGAGATCCATGGACGGGTTACGGCTTTTGACATCGGGGCTGAACGGATGGTGAGCCAGAAAAAAGACTGCATTGGTAAGACAATGAGCAAACGGCGCGGATTGAATGGCCCCGATCGTGAACAACTTGTGGGGCTGATGCCAATTGGGCCTGTTAAGCAGCTGACGGCTGGAGCCCATCTGTTTGAAGACGGAGTGCAGCAAATTCGTGAAAATGTGCAAGGCTACACTACCTCAGTCGGATTTTCCCCAACAATGCAAAGCTCTTTAGCTCTTGCGTTCCTTAGAAATGGCCGGGCACGCCACGGTGATACAATTATCATGGTAGACCATCTCAGGCGTGTCACAACACGCTGTACCGTTTGTGACCCAGTATTCTTTGATCCAGGGGGAGAGCGCACTCGTGGCTAATTTGATGGCAAAATCGCCCTGTGAGGGTTTATTACCTGTCGAATTTGACGGTGTCGTTCTGCGCGAACTTTCGATGGCGACTGTCACCTCTATTACACCGTTTAAAGGGCAAGAGAAAAAGGCGTCAAAGGCGCTTGAGGCAGCGCTTGGATTGCTAATGCCTAATGCAAACTGGGCAGCTGAAAACGAAGGTGCGCGCGCAATCTGGTTCGGGCAGGGGCGAATTCTACTAATTGGCGCAGATGCGCCGGAGGCGCTTAATGGCTGTGCAGCAATGACGGATCAGTCGGATGCTTGGATAATGATCCAGTTGGAGGGTCCAGCATCGAGAGATGTACTAGCGCGGTTAGTGCCAATCGATTTTCGACGCTCGGCATTTGAACTCGAACAAACTGCGCGCACAATGCTACAGCACATGTCAGTCTCAATCACTCGCGTCGGTGACGACGCGTTTCAGATAATGGCATTCCGTTCAATGGCGGCTACCTGTGTGCACGAATTAAAGATAGCAATGAAAGTGGTTGCAGCACGGGATACATACTGACATCAACTATTGTGTGTGCTTCAAAAAAAGGAAAACTACGATGCGAACCATGCCTGTTTTTGTTTTAAGTGTGATGATAATTACGACAGGTTTTTCTGCTCAGGCCCTGAGCAAGGAAAAGGAATGCGAATTGCAATCTGCGATAGTTAAACGCGCTGTCGAGTTGCGTATGGAACGCAAAAGTGAAAAAAAAGCGCTAGAAATGATGACGTCAGGTCAGGACGCGGCGGTTGCAGAGAAATACCTAGCTTCAGTGCCAGCAGTCGTTGACTGGATTTACAGCGGACTGAAGCGCAAAGAGCTTAAGCTTGATCCAGGCAAAGCGTATTACGAAGCTTGCATTGCGCAGTGACTAGACAGGGCTGCGTTGCGCGCCCATATTCCATACATGAGCCTGCCACCGGGATTTTTGGATGAATTGCGCAGCCGCACCAGCCTAAGCTTGGTGGTGGGGCGTAAAGTTGCGTGGGACGCGCGCAAGTCGAACCAGGGCAAAGGTGACATGTGGGCCCCATGTCCTTTTCATCAGGAAAAAACTGCTTCGTTTCACGTAGATGATACAAAAGGTTTCTACTATTGCTTTGGCTGTCAGGCTAAAGGTGACGTGATAACTTTCGTTCAGGAAACTGAAAATGTTGGGTTCATGGAGTCAATCCGTATTCTAGCAGAGGAAGCTGGCCTGCAGATGCCCGAACGTGACCCGCAGGCAAAGGAAAAAGCGGATCGGCGTACGCAGCTTTCCGATGTCATGGAGATGGCGGCACAGCATTTTCGCTTGATGCTAAAATCTGGCTCAGGGCGGACGGCGCGTGAATATCTGGCCCAAAACCGCGGATTGGACGAGGCTTCATGGGATCGATGGGGCATCGGTTTTGCGCCTCAGGGGTGGCAAGGCTTGTGGAATCACCTCGTTGGGAAGGGTGTGGAGACAGATCTCATAATTGATACGGGCTTGGCAAAGCCATCTGCCAAGGGGGGTAAGCCATATGATACCTTTCGCAACAGAATAATTTTTCCGATCCGTGATGCTCGTGGACGGTGTATTGCCTTTGGTGGGAGGGCAATGGATCCAAACGATACTGCCAAATACCTGAATTCACCCGAAACCGAACTCTTCGATAAGGGCCGAAGTTTGTATAACCATGGACCTGCGCGAGAAGCTGCGGGAAAGGGGCAACCGTTGATCGTTGCCGAAGGCTATATGGATGTAATAGCGTTGGCTGAAGCTGGATTTGACGCTTCCGTTGCGCCACTCGGGACAGCGGTGACTGAAGCTCAATTACAGCTATTGTGGCGAATTGCGGACGAACCGATCATTGCCCTTGATGGAGATACTGCCGGATTACGCGCGGCGATGCGGGTAATGGATCTTTCCCTGCCTTTACTAGAAGCTGGGAAATCAGTGCGTTTTGCGATTTTGCCGAATGGTCAGGATCCGGACGATCTAATCCGGGAGAAGGGATATAGTGCAGTAAAGTCGGTTTTGAATCAGGCTATGCCTATGGTTGAGTTATTGTGGCAGCGCGAAATAGAGGGAAAGGTTTTTGACAGCCCTGAGCGTAAGGCTGCGCTCGATAAAACATTGCGAGAAAAGATCAAGCTTATTCGTGATCCATCAATCCGCAGGCATTATGGTCAGGCGATCAAGGACATGCGCTTTAATCTGTTTAGGCCGTATCGTCGGGGTGGACCGACAGGTTCACGATGGCAGGCCCAGCCTAAGGTACATACGAACACAAAGGCTTCAATCCTCGCGGCGAGTGATGGACCGATAGAGCACCGGCTTCGAGAAGCGGTTGTTTTAAGCGTAGCTCTTTTGACCCCAGAGGTTTTAGACGATTTTGAATACGCCATAGAGGCTATGGAGTGTTTGGATGCAGATAATGGCATTCTTAGAGACCTATTGTTGCGTTTTTCGAAAAGCCCAGACCCTCGGGCGAATGTTGAGGCGGCTCTTGGAGTTGATGCCGTTGAAAAACTTTTGCGGCATCCTTATGTCGCCATCACACCGGCGGTGCGGCACCCCGGAGATGTTGATATCGCAAGACTTACGCTATCTGAGGAACTTGCAAAACTTAAGACCGAACGGGGACTAAACGCTGAAATTGCCGAGGCAGAGGAAGACATGAGGGGCGTTGTGGATGAGGCAGTGACGTGGCGGTTGGGACAAGCTGCAGAGGCCCGAAATAACGCCTTACGAAGCCGGCAGGCAGATGTTGGTGAATACGAAATTGGCCCCAATGGCGCACCGATCGACAAGGATGAACGCGCAGCATTAGATGCACTGACGGAAAAAATTGACTTTACCAGAGGTGGTAAGCCGAGACGTAGATAGTTCCTTTTCTTAAGGAACAGGTGGAGAAAAAAGAGTAAGTAAGAACGCGAATCACCTACTCGACCTAATGATTCGTTTAACGCGAATCGCTTAAAGCCCTAACACGCAGGAGCAACCGCATGGCCGCCAAGGACACTGACGACCAGAAGCCCGCCGAACAGGACGCCGAAATTTCGCTGGATATGAGCCAAACTGCGGTCAAGAAAATGATCGCAGATGCTCGCGAGAAGGGCTACATCACTTATGATCAGCTGAACCAAGTGCTCCCGCCGGATCAAGTTAGTTCAGAGCAGATCGAAGACGTGATGTCGATGCTTTCCGAGATGGGCATTAACATCATCGAAGACGAAGAAGCTGAAGACGAAGAACAGAAAAATACCGCGATTGTGGACACTTCGTCCGCTAATCGGGGTGTGACGCTGGCTGCAGGAACGTCTGAAAAGCTGGACCGTACGGATGACCCTGTGCGGATGTACCTGCGTGAGATGGGCTCTGTCGAATTACTAAGTCGCGAAGGAGAGATCGCGATTGCCAAACGGATCGAGGCGGGCAGAAATACGATGATAGCTGGGCTTTGCGAGAGCCCACTTACATTTCAAGCTATCACGATCTGGCGTGACGAACTCTTGTCCGAAGAAATTCTCTTGCGCGACGTCATCGATTTGGAAACCACTTTTGGCAACCAACTGGGTGAGGACGAAGAACAAGAAACAGTTGTCGAAGCCGCAAACGTAAGCACTGCTCCAAATAAAGAACAGGAGCAGGAGTTGGACGCTGACGGCAACCCGATTGCAACTGATGATGAAGACGATGAGGACGAACAGGCCAATATGTCTCTGGCTGCGATGGAGGCCGCGCTCAAGCCGCAGGTGTTAGAGACTTTAGATATCATCGCTCGGGACTTTGCTTTGCTGAGTGAAATGCAAGATGCTCGGATCTCGGCGACGCTGAATGAAGATGATAGCTTCACTAACAAAGAGGAAGACACTTACCAGAAGCTGCGGTCAGAGATTGTCGAACTCGTGAATGAACTTCACCTCCACAACAACCGCATCGAGGCACTGATAGACCAGCTTTACGGTATCAATCGCCGCGTCATGCAAATTGACTCCGCGATGGTCAAGCTCGCCGACCAGGCCCGCATTAACCGCCGCGAGTTCATCGATGCTTATCGCGGTCGTGAACTCGATCCTACTTGGCTGGACGACATGTCGCAAAAGTCTGGTCGTGGCTGGCAAATGTTTATGGAGCGCTCGAGCGATAAGGTCCAAGAACTGCGTAACGACATGGCTCAGGTTGGTCAGTATGTAGGTCTTGACGTTCCGGAATTCCGTCGCATCGTCCAGCAGGTCCAAAAGGGTGAAAAAGAAGCACGCCAAGCCAAGAAGGAAATGGTGGAGGCCAATTTACGGCTTGTGATTTCGATAGCTAAAAAATACACCAACCGCGGCTTGCAATTCCTTGATCTGATTCAGGAAGGCAACATCGGCCTCATGAAGGCCGTTGATAAATTTGAATACCGTCGTGGTTACAAATTTTCCACTTACGCAACATGGTGGATCCGGCAGGCTATTACTCGCTCTATTGCAGATCAGGCGCGCACCATCCGTATTCCGGTTCACATGATAGAGACAATAAACAAACTGGTCCGTACCGGCCGCCAGATGCTGCACGAAATTGGTCGTGAGCCAACACCAGAGGAATTGGCAGAAAAATTGCAGATGCCGCTCGAGAAAGTGCGTAAGGTGATGAAAATTGCCAAGGAGCCAATCTCGCTCGAAACACCAATCGGCGATGAGGAAGACAGCCAATTAGGTGACTTTATTGAAGACAAGAATGCGGTACTACCGTTAGACAGCGCGATCCAAGAGAATCTGAAAGAGACCACAACGCGTGTCCTCGCGTCTCTTACACCTCGTGAGGAACGGGTGTTGCGTATGCGGTTTGGCATTGGAATGAACACTGATCACACACTTGAGGAAGTTGGCCAGCAGTTCAGTGTTACCCGAGAACGTATTCGTCAAATCGAGGCTAAGGCATTACGCAAGTTGAAGCATCCGAGTCGCAGCCGCAAACTCAGATCTTTCCTCGATCAGTAATCCGATTACCCTAGAGGTACGAATGATTTCGCATCTGTCCAACTTGTTAAAATTTTAGACTTGCACTGATTAACTGGCGTGGAGTTCTTATGTCGTTTTTAAAAAAGCTATTCGGTGGCAATGGGCGAGAGGGCGTATCCAGCTCTGAAGTAGTAGAGCATGAAGGCTTTATGATTTATCCTGAACCCACTAACGAAGGTGGCACGTATCGGGTGTCAGCTCGAATTGAAAAAGTTATTAACGACGAGTTACGAAGCCAGCGTCTATTGCGAGCGGACACGAGCAGCAACGAGGAAGAAGCCAGCCGAACCTCTATTTTAAAGGCCAAGCAGGTCATAGATGAGCGTGGCGAAAAATTATTCGATGGCCCAAGTGCCTGATGAGAGCTTCGGGGTGAAAATTAGTTCTGCCGTGCAATCGTCTCAATATTGAGCTCGTACGACGCTCTGGATACCCACTCTCTAAGGACATAATGAGAAGTAATGCTGAGATTTAGATGGAACAATTTTATAATTATTTTAGCTGATTGCGGTAGTCGATAACGGCAAAATTGATTTAACTCTTTTGAACATTTAAATTTGGATTTTGAGTGTAGTAAGCCAGCACCTGATTTTTACGTGACTCCTTAACCGATTGATTAAATTTGGCAATTCTTGTTTTGGGTAGACGAGTAAACCAATTGTTAATTCCGTACTGTGTCAAACGATTGTTTCGACGTGGTCAGCGAAGCTAATGGGCGGCGGCGCAACTAACTTTCAGGCTTCTATCAAATCCAATTCAAGGATTTCCAGTATAGCGGCGAATGGCGTCAACTGTGCTGAACCGCCTTGATTATTTTTTACGCTAGAACGCAGACTGGAAAAATCTGTATCGCGAGAATGGGATAACTCCAAAGCCTTCGATACACTTTATACGGGTGAAAAATAGGCATCTTAGATGAAGGTCTTTCAAAGTTGTGATGTAGTACATCGCAATGATTACTTCCTTTACGATTGGGTGCGGCCTACACTTTCAACTTAACGCAAAAGTTTGAACCTTTAGTACGTGGGAGGGCAGGTTATCAAACGGATCATATTCTTTGGTGTTGCCTCGCTGATCGCCTGCACTGACTCAGCTTTGACGGGTGATTTTCGCACGTCAAACGGAGTACGGGTAAACCCTGTAAATGCGCAAGTTTTTGAGGTGATTGCACGGCCAGGTGATCTTCAAGTGCTGGATTTTTGGTGTGGTGCAGGTGAGTATGCGCGCCGGGTATTGGACGCACCGGGCCGCGCTCGTGTGTACGTTGTTAGTGAGGCGGGTCCAGGTGCTGTTTCAGACAGTAAATCGACGGTCCAATTTTCCCTAAGCCCGCCCAAACAGACGCAGGGTGCTCTTGGCCACACGAGCTATTGGGGTCCAAATATTGGATCTCAGGCGAGTGTTGTCGAAGCGGGTAGCCGGTGTCGCACACAGCTGCGTTTCGACGACTAATTTCATTGAGTGGACCGGGTATTATAGTGCTCCGGACAGCAAGAGGTTTTTATGATTAAAAAAATTTTCAAGGTTGTGATTCTGACGTTAGCGGTCACTGTTGCGTCGCAATCTGCAGCGTTCTTATCAGTCAATAATCAAACGGTTAATCAAGTAAATGCTAATGAGATTGAGGTTTTGGGCAAACCGGGTATTCGCAAAAAAGATTTTTGGTGTGCTGTTGGCGACTACCTTTCTCGTAATAAAGTATCGTGGAGAACCAAAGTTTATGTAAAGAGTGGCATTGGACAAGGGATCACGGCATCTTCGAATAATGCGGTGGTTTTCACTCTTAATCCGAAGGTTTCTGGCGTGGAGATTTACACAAAAAATCTGGTTACAGACATTTTGGCTGTTGGCTATGGCAGGAGTGTTACCGGTGCTTTTGACGAATGCCGCTTTCTTTTGCTTGGCTTCTTCTGATCCGTAATTATTAAGTGACCCGTTCACTGATCATCGTAAAGATTTTACGCCCAATGGTGCGTGCGAATTTAACTTTGGTACGGAGAAATGGTATGGTTTTCTGTGGAGGACGCGAGAGATGATCCTGCTAGCTAGGTAGACGTCCTGAGGTGGTCTTTTTTTGGAGAACATCGACCCAAAGGTGCGACGCGACTTTCCAATTTTTTCATTATTTTGCCTGCAAAAAAAAGTGGGGGTAAAGCTGTATTTTTCAAGTTGGCCTAGGAGAATTGAAACATTTGAGAATATTGACCACTGAAAGAAATGAAAGCAAAACGGTGCCTTTATAATTTTTGTGGCTTATGTTGGGGTATGATTTGCGTACTACCCAAAATTTTGTAGCTGTCCTATAGTACATGTGAATAGGTGGAGCCTCGCTCCACGTGGGGCGAAAATTTAAGATAATCGGACAGGGGGACAAGCCCATGCGCTGCCCGTTTTGCGGAAACATCGACACTCAGGTCAAGGACTCTCGTCCGGCAGAGGATCACGTATCAATTCGACGTCGGCGATTTTGTCCCGCGTGTGGAGGTCGTTTCACGACGTATGAGCGGGTACAATTGCGCGATCTTGTTGTGGTCAAATCTAACGGGCGAAGAGAAGATTTTGATAGGGACAAGGTAGAACGGTCAATTCGTATCTCTATGCAGAAGCGACCAGTAGAACCGGACCGTATTGATCAGATGATTTCAGGTATTGTCCGAAGGTTAGAAAGTACGGGTGAGACTGATATTCAATCCAAGACCATCGGTGAAATTGTTATGGAAGCATTAGCTCGGATTGATACAGTTGCATATGTGCGTTTTGCCAGTGTGTACAAAAACTTTCAGGCTGCTGATGATTTTGACAAGTTCGTAAGTGAACTTCGGCCCGACACTCAACCTGAGGAATAACTCTGACTGACACCCGTTATATGGCGCTTGCTCTTTTGCTAGGGCGGCGCGGTCAGGGGCGTTGCTGGCCCAATCCCGCCGTTGGTTGCGTTATCGTGCTTAACGAAAGGATCGTTGGACGAGGCTGGACCCAGCCTGGTGGTCGCCCGCATGCCGAAGTGGTAGCTTTAAAACAAGCAGGTGAATTTGCCAGAGGGGCCACCGCCTATGTGACTCTTGAGCCGTGCGCCCATCATGGGCAGACTCCACCCTGCGCTGAGGCGCTGATTTCTGCTGGGGTAAGTCGTGTTGTAATTGGAGTGCGGGACAGTGATGCGCGGGTATCTGGGCAGGGCTTGGCAATGTTGCAGGCTGCAGGTATCAAAGTTGTTGAGGGGGTGCTCTCAAACGAGGCAGCCGATGACTTGCAAGGCTTTTTTCTGAAAACCGACCTCGGGCGCCCTTTCCTAACATTGAAACTTGCTACCAGCCTCGATGGCCGGATCGCGACTTCGGTTGGAGAAAGCCAATGGATTACTGGTCCAGAGGCGCGGCGCCGTGTGCACGCCATGCGTATGCGTCATGATGCTGTGATGGTGGGTGCAGGGACGGTTCGTGTTGACAATCCGTCGCTTACTGTTCGTTCACTTGGCGTAGAGCACCAGCCAGTGCGAGTTATTGTATCACGTAGAGTGGATATTCCTCTCATGAGCGAACTGGCGCGTACTGCCAAGCAAGTCCCTGTTTGGATAGCCCATGGTCCGGATGCCGATGCCACCCTGTTGCGCACATGGCGAAACATTGGGGCTGAGTTATTGCCTTGTCGTTTAGATGGCGTAAACCTGTCACCGATCTCCGTGATGAACTCTCTTGGATCGCGCGGACTGACGCGTGTCTTTTGTGAGGGCGGCGGTGGATTAGCAGCATCTTTACTTAAAGCTGACCTTGTTGACGAGTTGGTAACTTTTTCTGCTGGGATGATTTTAGGTGCTGAGGGTTATCCGGCAGTTGGTGCCCTCGAAGTTGAACGACTCCAGCAAGCGCCGCAGTTTGAGTTGAAGTCGCATGGCGGGGTTGGTGCAGATATGTTTGCAGTCTGGCATCGGGAAGAACCGCACTAACGCCATAGGAATTTGTGGCTGATAAGTCGCCCTTGGATCTTAGAAAGCAAGCGGTTGACTGATCCAGGATAGGAAATTTCACCGGTTTTAAGGCGTTCAACGATGGTCTCGACGGAGCAGGGCAGGCCACTTGAGGGATCAAAATAGCGTGGATAATCGATAAGTGCGGCATGAACCAGACCTGCCAGATCAGGTTTTGCCTTTCGTCTTTTAGGGACTGTGCCTTGATCATTGGTTAGGCTCCACCCAGCGTAAAACGGTGCACCTGTGGTGACTACTTTGCACCCGCGTATCAAAGCTTCGAAACCGGTTAGGGACGTCATGGTCCAAACTTCGCTGACTTGGGCCAAAAGTGCAGCCATGTCCGCTTTTTCCAGTACCATGTCGGATAAATCAGCTGCGTCTGGGACAACACCTTTTCGTAATCCAGCTTCAACGTCTGGATGTGGTTTGTACAAAATGATTGCATCGGGGTTGGCTTCCCTAGTGATTAGAAGAAGATCTCTGTTAGTACAAACGGGACCGGCTCCGACTAAGATCGATGCATCGTCCTCGACCTGTCCCGTCACCAAAATTTTGTGACCTACAGGCAATTTAAAATGCTTGCCGCCCAAGTTGTATTTGCTGAGCCCAAGCTCACGTAGACTGTCGATTAAGTTTTCAGCCCGAAGCCGTTGATCTGGGCGTAGATTTACACGCTTGGCAATCAAACGCTCGAGGCGGCTTTCTTTCGTGGGGTCGTAATAAATTCCAAGGTCGTCGCAAACTAATGACAAAGGTGGAACTAATTCAGCGCCGAGCCCCCGAGAGCGCAGAAAGCCATCCTCGATGCGGGTGGCCCCCTGAGATCCGGGTTTGTTTGCCCAGACCATATCGGGACGATCCAAGGAGTGCTTGTCAAATGTCATGCGCGTTACGCGGCCAAATATCTTTTGCAACGGCCCACGTTTCCAGAGGCGCATTCCGATTGCGTTCCAACCTCTGCGATCTTCACGCCAGGCACGGACGTTTGCGTCCAAGGCATTTACGCTGTCTTCCAAGGTGCATAGCCGGTCAAGGTTAGGATCATACCAAATAGGGTAGAGTATCATGGCAGCGGCAAAAAGCTGTGCTCTTGTCAGTTTGCGTTCACGTCTGGCAACTGGGAACTCATCGGTTGTGAGCCCCCATCCGGCATAGAAAGGTTGACCAAAAATTCGTGGTTTATGTCCAGCGAAGATAGCTTCAAAACCCATTTGTGATGAAACTGTGTAAACCCCTACTGCGCCGTCAAACAAAACCCAGGGGCTGTATGGCTCCGTGCAAAGGGACACTCGGTCTGTTACGTCTTTCTGCCCGAAATATCCTGGGCGTTGACCGTCCAGAGTTTCTGGATGTGTTTTTATGATCACTGGACAGCTTGGGTGTTCTTCCTGAGCCATAACCAACATTTCGCGAAATCGGTCGTCGCCTGCCTTGCTTGCAGTGACTGAGGCGTCGCCACGCGCTTGGTCAATTACCAAAACGTAGCCCGGAGCTGGGGATGTGAGTGTCGGGTCAACCCCAGAATATTTGGTTAGATGAGCGTCACGAATACGCGCGATTGCACCGCGGGCTCGATTTAAGAGCGCGGTATCGTCCAGAGGGTTCATGGTAAGAATGTCTTCGAGGTCTGTCGGTACTGAGGGATCAAAATGTGGTCCCTTTTGGTCGATCAGCACACCTATTGGTGGCTCGGATGCGGTGCGTCCCGGGTGCAAAGATCGCAGAAACGCATCCTCTACAAACAAAGGTGATGCGTTTGTTGCTTTTGCCACTGCTTTTCCGCGATAAGCTGTTGGACTTTGTCCCCAGATGGCGATGAAGTCGCCTTCTTTGGGCAAGCCGAACCGAACATCATATCCTGCCAAGGACAGTATGCGCTTCAGTTGCCGTTGTTTGAAAAACCCACCGTTGAACGCAAACACCCGCCGGGATTTTGATTTTATGGCGGGTGCAATTGATGTGCGCAATTTAGCCGCCAGTACTAAGGCCGCCAACAGCTAACAGTGTATCGGCGCTAGTCAAGGTGCCGGTTAAGGCGCCAATGGTCTTGTTCCATGTCGTAATTGGCGCCTCAGTGACGTAGAGCGTATCACCATCACGTACGACGAAATCCCGAGCAATGAACATTCCGTTTGGTGCGGTCATGTCGAGGACATATACCAGGCGCTGAGCTCCTTTGAGATCTGAGCGCCCAAGAACCTGATTAGAAACGATTTCATCTTCGTTACGGAAAATAAAAACACCTGTTGGATCACTGCTGGTGGTTTGCAGCCCACCAACTTGAGCCAGTGCTTCAATGGCAGAAAGATCCTTGGTGGTGAAGTTCACCCGATCCTGCGACCCGGTTGCGCCCAAGGCGGTAAAGGCTCGCGTATCTTCTTCCACTAGAATACGGTCTCCACCACGCAGCGCGATATCAAGTTCAGGATGGTCGTAAAGGTCTTGGAACCAAATTTTCCCAGATGACTTTCCTCGCAGCACGGTAACCATCGCAATTTCTGGGATAATTGTCACACCACCGGCGTTTGCAAGCATGGTGGATAGAGTGCGGGTCGGTCGTTCGATTGGGTAAACGCCTTGCGCTCCAACGGAACCGATCAAAGATACTGTTGAACCATCACCAGCAGCACGACGAACTTCGACCTGTGGATCGGGTGTTTGTTCCTCCAGCTTTGCTGAAATGATGCGGCGGATCCCTTCCGGTGTGTTGCCAGCTGCGCGAATACGGCCAGCGTAGGGCACAAAAATAAAACCGGCGCCATCCACCTGAACTTCGTCCAGCACAGCTGCAACTTGGCCTTCGGGACCAAGCAGGGGTTTGTCAACATTTTCCCAAATTGTAAGTGCCAAGATATCTCCAGGCCGGATTGTGTCTGACCCCAGTTGCCCCGCGTTTTTGAACGTGCTGTCAAATCCGAGTGCAGGTACGACGGCAGTAGCTCTAGTAACCCGATCATTAACAGCGACAACAAATGCATCACCCTCTCGTTGAACAGAACCTGAATAAATTTCGCGCTTGGTTGGGCCAGAACGTGGTATAAGAGCGCACGATGACACCATGGCTAACAAGGCCACGACGGCGAAGTACTTCGCACACCGAGTTTCTAAATGTCTCACTGCTCGGTCTCCTCGACCAATTATTATTGTGCCTCAGTTTTTTTCCCAAACGCTAAGGGAGTCTTTGCCAAAAATCTAGCGTTAGACCCTGTATTAGTTAGGTCACGAGGCGCAACTGTTGCCTAGGAGCCGCTGTTCCGACTTTTAGTGCATCATATGGGTCAATTGGTGAAAGCATCATATCGACCATTTGGCGAACCAATTGGCGGCGTCCGCGCGCTGAGTAGAAGCCTCCAGGTACCTGGCAAGTTTCAAGCAAATAGCGCCGATATATTTTATAAGCGGCGCCATCGGGGCGACTCGCTGCGGTAAAGAATTTTGAAAGCGGCTGTCGATTCACAAATTCAGGTTGGTCATACACTGCGTTGCCCAGGACTTTGATCGGAATACCACGCCAAAGTACCTGTTGTGCCGCGGTTGAATTTACAGTTATTGCAGTACGTGTTTCATTGAGGAGCTGCGCTAGTTTTCCTCCACGCACGTAATGCACTCGATCAGCAATTCCATATTTTCGTGCCACGCGGCTGACTTCCCGCCGCAAAGATACGCGGCCATCTTCCAGAGGGTGTGCTTTGAAAACCAAGTGATGGTGGCGGGGTGCGCCACAACTGAAGCTTTTGATCACTAACTCCAAGAAATCTGTCATGCTGTTGAAAGAAGAATGCATCTGAAAGCTGCTGTCATGTTCGAGTTGCAACAGCGCAAGGTGGTAGGGAAAACCACCAAAACGGACCTGTTGAGTTGCGATGTGGCGATCTATCGCTAAAACGGGCATGAGCATGAGACGTTTTAAATATAATTGAAATTCGCGCGCGACTGGCAAAGCACGGTGCGAGCGAAAGTTTTTGTATTTTTGGTTCCGAAACATCACGAACCAGTGGTAAATAGCCCCGTAAAAAACATGCTGCCGCATGTCACCCCAATGCGCCGGCGGGAGTGGAGCGTCTATGTCGGCCTTCTGCAGTGCCAGTTCCATATGTTGAACGGTCATCTGCATGAGGCGCGAATTACCATTAGATCCGTTTCGCTCGTATGTTACCCAATGAGGACGAAGATATCCCTCCTCGAATACGTGTACCTTTATACCAGCTTCGTGCGCGGCTTTAACAGCTTGTGCGTGAATTGGGCGCGTATCTCCATAAAGCACGATGTCGGTTACATCTTTATCATCGAGGATTTTCTGGAACGTCGACAGCCAATTCTCTATCGTGTCGTAGAATGGGATGTAATTTTGCTGATCGCGCCAGAACACCTTGTCTCCAGCGTTGAAGCCAACGCGCCAAACAGTTGCGCCAGATCGGCGTAGCATAACTGCAAGCTTTGAAAAAAAAGGACCGTGCGGTCCCTGTAAAAATAAAAAGACCCGATTGTCTCCATTGGATTGCAGCATATTGGAAAGCTCTTTAAACAAAATTTTTTTTAACGTTAGCTGAAGTTTGCGTCAGAATTAAGGTTCTCTTTTTGCAAATCTACGGTGGGTTGCCAGAGGGGGGTGAGCGGAGTAGGTCTGAGATGAAGTAATGTTAGGAGGCCGCCCTTTGTTTACAGGCATCATCACCGATATAGGCGAACTGCGAGCAATAGAGCAACGCGGGGATCTTAGGGCTAGAATCGGTACGTCGTATGACGTAGGCGGAATTGAACTTGGAGCGTCTATCGCGTGCGATGGCGTCTGCTTGACCGTCGTGGAAATTGGGTTGGACTGGTTTGATGTGGAGATCTCTGCAGAAACCGTATCCAAAAGTAATATTGATATCAGTGCTTGGAAGGTAGGTAAAAGGATCAACCTTGAAAGGGCATTGAAAGTTGGCGATGAACTGGGTGGCCACATTGTTTCCGGGCATGTGGATGGGGTGGCTGAAGTGATCGCCATGCAAGACGAGGGAGATTCTACCCGAGTTACCTTACGTGCGCCTCCTGAACTGGCACGCTTCATTGCGCCAAAGGGCTCAGTCGCTTTGAACGGAACGTCGTTGACGGTCAACGAAGTTAAAGGGTGTGATTTTGGCATCAACTTCATTCCACACACTAAGGCGATGACGACTTGGAATGATGTCGAGATTGGACAGCAGGTTAACCTAGAGATCGATACGCTTGCGCGTTACGTTGCGCGGATTGCCGAGATCTCGAATTTGCAAGTCCCAAACCCATGACATCGCGTAAGGGGTAATGTTCGCACGCCGATTAAGTCATGTTGGTAATAGGTAGAAGTAGGGCATTGCTCTGGGCAAAGAAAATCCGACCATCGTTATTGCCAAAAACGAAATCAAACTGAACTGGTTTGAAAAAATTCGTTGGCTCAGTGAATAAATCAGTTTTATTGTGGGATGCTTGCGTGAAATTGGACTAGTGAACTTCTCTACTCTGCTCGATTAATAGCTGCTGAGTTTTGTGGAAGGTCGATCGTTGGAGCTTGAATGCGATTATCGGTTTTGTGTTAACTGTGAGCGTAATGCGAATTCCTCATTTTGAGACTTTTGACAACTGAATTCCAGTTTGGTTACGCGCTAAGTGGGATCCTTTGCTGATATTTGATAATAATGAGTAAAATTCTCTTTATGGCGTTATTCCTTGCACTTTGGAATTTACATTGAAACTGGATGTGGCTGTCTCCACTTTCGAGTGCTAACACCGTCTCGGTTGCGTTACTGCTTTTACCACATGTCACCAACGGTGTAGCCGTTTGGAAAGGGATCGGAGGGGTCAAGTGTGTAGTTCGAGTGGCCGCAGATCCATCCTTGTCCGGCGAGTGAAGGAACGATGCCCGGATACGGGCCAACAAAGGTCTCCTCGATAATGCGCCCGCTAAAGGTTGTGCCGAGCGGTCCTGCATTCACATATGTTTGCCCTAGTTTTAAAATGCCGCGCGCGTGCAACACTGCCATCTTAGCACAGGTGCCGGTCCCACACGGGCTGCGATCTAAAATGCCGCTGGCCTCATTGGGATGGTCAGGATCGAAAGGACCGGTCGAGATAGTGATCGCGCCACGACCATCGGTTTTCGGGTCAGTAGGTCGCGCCCATAGGTTGGTCAGCGTTGGACCCGTGATGTTTGGATTTTCTGGGTGCACAACTGGAAGTTGTTCCTTGGTGGCGTGAAGTAGGGCCTCAGACACGCGCGTGATCTCGGAGCCGTTGTCTGGATCGAGAGACAATCCGATGGCGTCAGCGTCGGCTAGCACGAAAAACATACCGCCCCAGGCAATATCAACTTTAATCGGGCCAATGCTAGGTACGTCAATGATTGCATCGAGATGCATCGCGAAAGCAGGCACATTACGAAATTCAACCGCTGTGACCTTGCCGTTAAGGCAGGTTGCTCGCACTTTTATCAACCCGGCTGGAGCCTCAAGAGTAAGATTAGTGAGCGGTTCAGACATTGGTAGAATGCCGGTTTCCAGCAAGACCGTCACAACGCATATCGTATTCGAGCCAGACATGGGGGGGTACTCTGTCTGTTCCATGATGATGAAGCCCATGTCTGCATCCGGGTCGCAAGGCGGTACAAGTGCATTGCAACACAGGCCCGGATTGCCGCGAGGTTCGCGCAACATCAGTAGCCGGATGTCATCATGCAATGCCTGCATGTTTTGCATTTTTTCGAAAACCGAAGCGCCTGTGATATTTGGTAGACCACCGGTTATCACCCGCCCGGGTTCACCCTCTGCATGGGCCTCGACTGTGGTGAGTATGCGGGACGAAAGCATGGCCTTTCTCCTGAATTTTAGATGATGCTAGCTGCTGACGACGGTAGGGGCTAGCCTTCTCAATTGAAAATTAATCGTTTTCAACCAATTCTGAAAAATACTTGCAAAAAGGAGAAAAGTTTGGCTCCAGTGATTGAAATATGAAACCTAATATCAGTAGCAGTGATTGATTGAGATAAAGGCCTACTTATTTTGGTAGTAGTTCCGCTGTCTTTGGTTGCAGGCGGCTCTGGCATTTGGAGAGGGCATGGTTTATCTGGACCATACCAATGACAGGAGAGTAAAAATGTCCTTTGAGAAACCGGGTCCTGTCGAGCAATCCCTGCGTAATGCGATCAGCCCCATCGAGGAAATCATTGAGGATGCGCGTCAAGGGCGCATGTATATTCTTGTGGACCACGAGGATCGTGAAAACGAGGGTGACTTGATAATTGCTGCCGAGTTTGCGAGTGCGGAAGCAGTAAATTTCATGGCTAGGCATGGCCGAGGCCTGATTTGTTTGCCGATGACAGCAGAGCGGGTCGATCGGTTGGGACTGCCAATGATGGCGGTCAATAATTCCTCACGTCATGAGACTGCGTTCACCGTGTCCATCGAAGCGCGTGAAGGTGTAAGCACAGGAATTTCTGCCGGCGATCGCGCATTGACGATCGCAACTGCGATAAACGAGCAAAATTCTATGGCGCATCTGGCGACACCGGGGCATGTTTTTCCGCTCCGAGCCAAACGAGGTGGCGTTCTTGTGCGCGCTGGGCACACCGAGGCATCTGTAGATATTTCCCGGTTGGCTGGTTTGAACCCGAGCGCTGTCATTTGTGAGATCATGAACGATGACGGCACGATGTCACGTCTGTCTGAACTTGTGGGCTTTGCTAAAGCGCATGCGTTGAAGATAGGAACTATCAGTGACCTTATCGCTTATCGGTCGCGCAATGATAACGAAGTAGTGGAAACCTCACGTCAAACTGTAAAGTCAGAATTTGGTGGGCACTGGGAGATGTGTATATTCACGGATCAAATTCATGGTGTCGAACATGTGGCAATGGTTAAGGGTGACATAACAACCCCAGAGCCGGTTTTGGTTCGAACGCATGCGCTGCATGAGGCTAGTGATGTTTTGGGACTGGGGCCAAAGTCAGCAGAGGAATTGCCAAGCGCGATGAAAAAGATTGCAGCGGAAGGGCGCGGAGTTGTCTGTTTATTCCGTGAACCAAGACACAGCCTGTATGCTGATGGAGACGAAGGACCGCGGATCGTAAAGCGCACTGGCCTTGGAGCACAAATTTTGTCAAACCTTGGGTGTCGTGAGCTAACCCTGCTAACAGACTCACCGGAGACCCGTTACATGGGATTAGATGCATATGGACTGAGCATTGTGGGCACACGGCCCATCTTGTCGGAGGGTTAAGAAATGGCTAACGCGGAACAGCATTTTATCTTGCCCCGTGCGACGTTCGATAGCTCGGTCAAGATTTTGATCGTAAGAGCACCCTATTACAAAGACATCAGTGATGATCTGTTGGCGGGAGCCACCACTGAGATTGAATCCGTCGGTGGTTCATGGGAACTTGAGGATGTACCGGGAGCTCTTGAAATACCGACAGCGATCGGCATTGCCGAACGGCTTAGTAATTTTGATGGCTACGTGGCGCTAGGCTGTGTCATTCGGGGTGAAACCACTCATTATGAAACAGTTTGTAATGACAGCAGTCGAGCAATTCAGTTACTGGGCCTGCAGGGCCTTTGTATCGGTAATGGCATTTTGACGGTTGAAAACCGGAAACAAGCCGAAAGCCGTGCCAATGTGGATGACCAGAACAAAGGAAGTGGTGCAGCGGCAGCGGCCTTGCATCTAATTGCGCTGAGCCGTAAGTGGAACCGACAGGCGAAAAACGTGGGATTCCTGCACGATGCTGAAGAGGCTCCAGTCATTGCCGCTGTTAAGGATACCCCAAACGCATGACTTTGTCTGGCAACCAGAAACGCAAAATGAAATCAGCAGCCCGGCTCTACGCGGTCCAAGCACTATTCCAGATGGAGATCACGGGGCAAATGGTTGAGCAAGTTCGCGCTGAGTTCCTTGATTTTCGATTTGGTGCAGAAGTGGATGAATCCACCAATATGATCGAGGGCGATATTGAGTTGTTTAATAAAACGATCGACGACGCGGTAAATTACCAAGCACCACTAGATCAGATGACCGACCGAGCTCTGGTTGCAAAATGGCCAATTGGTAGGATCGATCCGACCTTACGCGCTCTGTTTCGGTCCGCAGGAGCGGAACTTACTCAGTCTGTGACACCGCCAAAAGTGATAATCAGTGAATATATAGCTATCGCTGAAGCTTTCTTTCCAAGTGGAAAAGAAAGCAGTTTTGTTAATGCAGTGTTGGATCACATGGCACGCGAAGTAAGGCCAGACGCCTTTTAACGTCCATTGGGCTTTAGCCGATCACAGGAGTGTGGCTTGTCATATTTGAAAAGCCACATATTTTTACTTTTATAATGTGGAGGTTACTACATGCCGAGAATTGCGCGTCTTTACATCATTCAAGTAATTATCGGGTTTGGGCTGTCCACTGTCTTTGTGGGGCTACTGTTGTACCTCAATGTTGGCAAGCTTTGGTATCTCGTGTCTCATACGTCCGGTGGTCTGTTTGCACTAAGCCTGTTGTGGTTTCTAAATGGTGTCGTTTTCGCCGGAGTGCAATTTGGAATTTCTGTCATGCAACTGGCGGATGATAATAATTCTGGCGGTGGCGCCAAGCATGACGTCCCTGTGCATGACACCGAACCGGTGTCAGTGGCAGTAACAGCGCGTGTGAATTGATTTTGACTTGTGGTTAATTTTTTGCCTTCGACATTTCAATCTTGGTAGCTGGCAACTTGGTAATGCTCTTGGCCTGTATTATTGCCAAGGCGCCACTCTGGATCGCTAAAAGTATTTTTTAAACGCGCCGATCGATAATTGCTGTCTTAAAATATTTTCTAATATTCGAGTGCCGTTTTTGTTCTTTTTGACAAAAAAAAGACGCGCCAAAGCGCGCCTTCGAATTTTAAGTAGCGACTTGGTTTACGCTAACGCAAGATTCGTTGCGCTTTCGCGGCCATCGCGGCCAGCTTCCACGTCGAACGTAACTTTTTGATCATCAGCGAGACCTGTCAGACCCGACCGCTCTACGGCTGAAATATGAACGAAAACGTCTTTGCCACCTGATTCAGGAGCGATAAATCCAAAGCCTTTTGTTGCATTGAACCACTTTACGGTACCATTAGCCATTTTATACTTCCTCTTTAAGTTTACTGCCTGCGACATGCGGCAGCTGTGCAGCGTCAGTGCAAGATCGAGTGCAAGTCGCCGAAAAAGGAGAAATGTATCGATAGATAGTAACGTAGCGCGATTTCTTTAAAGCGCATGTGATGCTGTCGTCAAGGAAAAGATGACTGTTGGTTAAACGCATTTTTAAAATTGAACTGACGTAAATAGGATTGTCCGAGTAGTTTTCCTTTTCAAATACAATTTTACGCGCGCAGTAATTGGTCAATAAAGTGCTGATTTATTTGTACAATTCATAGTGGAATGGGCTTTTGAGTGCCAATATTTAGTTCGGACGCAGCGACTGAAACCAGTGCTGCTAAAAAGTGGCGGGCCCGCAAACGCAGCCGTGTGGTTATCTCATTCCCGAGGACCTGTTTGTACAGGTGGGCGCCAGGTAACCAAGCCAGGGCTAGGACAGAGCCAGCTCCCTCGAAATTGCTTAAGGCCACCGGAATGCAACCGTGTCACGAGAAGGGCAGAACCCGCCTCATTGAAAATAGTATTTTGAATCGGCCGCTACAAGGGGGCAATCCATCATCGCTCAGTGGCTCCGCGACGTAACGATATTTTTGGTAATAGATATATTGGTTAGTATTCTTGCTGCAGACCTAAATTTATGCAGCAGTTTGTTGTCTTTTTGACTTAGCTCACCTTTTTCCTGCGTCGGAACTAGGCAAACATCACCACACGTTTCAAGTTCGGACAGTTTGCAATGTATCAAGGGCTTGTATTTTGTTCGCTAATTGTTCACTTTCCAGAAAATGATCTATGATTTGCAACCCGGACAGCTCTTGGCGCGTGGCGTAAGCCGTCACCTACGCAGTTATGGATTTGTTTCGATCGAAGAATTTGTTCCCAATCGTGGCTTGCGTGTGGACTTGATGGCGCTTGGACCCAAAGGAGAACTTTGGGTGGTCGAATGTAAGTCGAGCCGAATCGATTTTACGACGGATAAGAAGTGGCAGGGCTATCTAGATTGGTGTGATCGATACTTCTGGGCCGTGGACATCGCATTTCCAACCGAGTTGTTGCCGGACGATACAGGGTTAATAATGGCAGATGGCTATGGTGCTGAAATCATAAGGATGGGTCCCGAAGATAAGTTGCCCGCAGCGCGTCGCAAAAAAATGTTGCAAAAATTTGCTATGGATGCCGCCCGGCGTTTGCATCGTTTTCGAGATCCGGGTGTGGCGAAGGCTATTGAAGCACAAAATGAGAATTCCAGCCTCGATGGTTAGCTTTGCTGTCTTGGTAAAGGCTGATGCTATCACGTCATCAAACTTTAATAACTATTATTCACGTAAAAGTTCGGAATTTGGGCTACTGCGCTAAAAGGGATGATCAAAATGAGTATTTTCAATCGCATCAGCAATTTTATATTTAAGTTTCCTGCTGTGAGCGCAACCTAACGGCAAACGCGAATGATTTTATCAATGAGTGCGGCCAGACCCTTTGGATCTGCAAAAAACGGTGAATGTCCGGTTGGCATTTCGTGCAAGTTTTCCGCGGGCCAGCCGTCGGTCATGGTGACCTGAAATTCAGGTGGGATCGTGCGGTCATCGGTGCAACGGATGTAGCTTTTAGCAACTTTCTTGAATGTGTCGCCTAATTGGATAGGCGTTTCCTGTGGAGAAATAGCTTGCTGTCCAAGCCGAGCGCGCGCCAATTCTACCGCTTCTGGCGGACAGTCGTGATAAAATACCTCGTTTATCATGGCTGGATCGATACCAAAACTGTACCCATCCAAGGAGTGCACGATGGCTGGCGCTAACGGTTGGCGAGGAGCTTTGCGTCGCATGTCGGCCAGAGAATACCCGTTCCATGGGAAATAGGCGCACAGGTAGATTACCCGAGCGATCTGTTTAGGCGCCATGTCGGCGGCTTGTGTCACTGGGAAACCTGCCCAACTGTGAGCTACTACAACTGTATCGCTGCCTAAAGCGTCGACGACACTTTGGGCACAACTGTCCAGTGTAACCTCAGTGATAGGCGTTAGATCGGCGCCATGACTTGGCATGTCGATACTCCGAGGGGTGTGACCCAGCGCGTCTAGTTCTGGTGTCAGTTGACACCAGCACCAGGCGCCATGGCAGGATCCATGCACAAGCAGGATGTCAGACATGACCAGTTTCCTGCAGAAAATCGGAGAGTAATGCACCATAGGTCTCGGGTTGCTCGACGCAGGGCAGGTGGCCGGCACGATGGATCATTTTAAAACGGGAACCGGGGACCAGATCGATAGTTTCTCGAACTAGATCGGGTGGCGTTGCACCGTCTTCTGATCCTGCAATACCCAGAGTTGGTAATCTCAGTCCGGATGTGGGTGTATAAAAGTCGGTTCCCTTTATGGCGTGGGAACAGCCGATGTAACCGTCCGCAGGTGTTCTTTCGAACAAATTTTGCCAGATAACCACTTCCGGCTTTTTGAGATAATCCTTGCTAAACCAGCGTTGCATGGTTGCCTCTGCCAACGCAGCCACACCGCCTGATTTAACTGCAGAAATGCGATCGTCCCAAATTGATGCGTTGCCAATTTTTGCGGCCGTGTTGGATAATACGAGCGCGCGGACTAAGTCCATACGTTTAACTGCCAGGCCCTGGGCGATCAATCCACCGATGGAAAGTCCAACCACAATCGCATCCTGCACGCCTAGGTGATCCAACAGTTGCTCTGCATCGCTAATGAGAGCTCCCATCGCGTAAGGCCCAGTGGGCGCATCTGACAACCCATGCCCACGCACGTCATAACGAATGATCCGCAATCCCTTGGGGAGGTATGGTAGGATTGGCTTCCAAAGCCGCATGTCGGTGCCAAGTGAATTGATAAATACAACTGGAGCGCCGTCATGATCCCCGTCTACGCAATAGTGTAAACGGATCTTGTCAAAATTCGCAATTTGCATACTCAACCTCTCAACTTGAAATCTGCCACAATATGCCCGTGAGCGTTGGCACCTTCAATATAGCGCGCAACGCTAAAAAATTCATCTATCAAATACTCAGTAAAAATGCCTAAATACACCATCTTAGGGATTGGATTTGTTGCGCCGAGATGGAGACGTCAGCACGGTTATATCGGGTCAATACTTTCGCGAACTTCACCAAATGCGGTTGTGAAAAGTATATCACTTTACGATTTGTGAACGAATAGATTTTCTGCTGATGTCTGATGTCTGATGTCTGATGTCTGATGTCTGATGTATGGTTTTCACGA